>Ga0209474_10000119_pt1 | contig 91870 bp, 86 predicted proteins | sample GraSoiAngelo_145_FD_185902 | JGI IMG/M metagenome (GOLD analysis project Ga0209474, IMG submission 185902) | Grasslands soil microbial communities from the Angelo Coastal Reserve, California, USA - 14_1009_05_20cm (SPAdes) (version 2) | ecosystem: Environmental > Terrestrial > Soil > Grasslands...
CTGGACAACTGGGTGAACCTGAACCTGGTGGAGACCCGGACGTTTCCCGACGGCGTGCTCCTGACCAGGTACGAGACCAGGCGCTGAATACCCGACCTCGGATCGGCGCGGGCTCGGGCCACCCAAGGATCCCGTGGCCGTTAGGGGATCGGCTTGCGACACACGCCGACCCAGCCAATTTCTTGACTCAAGACAAAGATTTTGTATTCGCCAGCGAGATGAGACAATGCCGTCGTGGTCACCGCGATCGTCCTGATCGAAGCCGAGCGTTCGGCAATTGCCGGGCTCGGACCAGCGCTCGCCGATGTGCCCGGTGTCGCCGAGGCCTACTCGGTCACGGGTGAGTTTGATTTCGTGGCCATCCTCCGGGTGAAGGACCACGAGGAAATCGCCGAGATCGTCACCACCCGCCTCTCGCAGATCCCGGGCATTCTCAAGACCCGAACCCACGTGGCCTTCAAGGTCTACTCGAAGCACGACCTTGAGGCGATGTTCAGCGTCGGCCTGCAGGAAGCCAGGTAGGGTTAGCGCCGCCTCGCACGACGCGCCCTGAGGACGACCACGGCGGCAAGGACGGCGGCGATCACCGCGCCGATCGCCAGTCGAACGAGCAGTTGATTTCGCTGGGACCCGAGATCCGCGACCGCCGGCAGAGAACTGGGCGCCGGCCGCGGCGAATTCGCGCGGATGACGAGATGGCCTTCGATGTGTGCCGATGTGCCGGTCGAAACGATCACCGTCGACGTACAACTCTCCGCACAGCGAACGTCGATGGTCAAGGCGCCACCTTCCGCAACCACGACGAGGTCGCCATCACGAACGCCGGCAGCGAGCACATCGCTCGCCGGCATTCGCAAGAGGTTGTCGGTGCCCACATGCGGGTTGTTCGGGGTGGCGCGGTCGGAGACGTAGGCCGTGCCGCCATGAGCCGTGAAGCCGGAGGGCACGAATGCCGCGCTCTCGACCCCGATGTCACCGCCATGTGGGATGCCGGAGGCAACGAGCAACTCGGAGCGGCCGGTCGCACTGACGGTCCAGATGGCGCCACTGTTCTCGTCCGGGGCGACCAGCTCGCCGGCGTGCGTTCCGAATCCCGCCGGTGCCACCGCGAACCCGCCCTCGAGGGATGGCGCCGTGCTGGTGATCGTCACGACCCCACCCTTGCAGTCAACGGCGACGATCGTGCTGTGCTGATTGCGCAGCCCCGAAACCAGTAGTCGATGATCGAACCGGCCAACGGTATCGAACACGATGCCGTTGAGGCTGTCGACACCGGTGAGATCCACGAAGTTGGTGGCATGACCCTGAGGATCCACCCGGGTGATACCGATGGGCGGCGTCGGCCTGATCACGAAGACGTCGTCGCGCGCGAAGTTGCAGTTTGCACTTCCGACATGAAGCCCGGGCGAGACATCGAGATACGCCTCTGGGCCGGACGCCACCTGATAGCCGCCCTGACCATCGGCAAACGGCGCGATGGCGCCATCGGTGGCCACCAGGAAGAGACGGCCACCGGCGGCCGCCACCAACCGCCCATCGCTACGGGGCCCGGCGAGATCGAAGACCCCGGACAGATGCTGCCATGGCTGCCAGCTGACGGTCGCCGAAACCACGGCGAACACGTATGCCCAGAGCGTGATCATCGCCCGAATCTAGCAGCCGCCGACGGCCGCCCGGAAGTGGGGAGGGTAGGAACGGCTTGACGCACGAACATTTGTTCGATACTATCTGAACAGCCTCAGCGTCTGATCCTGCGTCCCCGGGGAGGCTTGATGTCGCCGCGGTTCTGTCGTCATCTCGAGCACGGGGCGTGATCAGATGTCGGATCGTCTTCAACAAGCGATTACGGTGCTCCAGACCCGTTTTGGGAGCGCCGCGCCACGGCCCGCGGCCCCTCCATGCCCGGCGCGCTCCTCCGGGATTGCGGAAGTCGATGACATGACCGGAATTGGCGGCTGGCCGGTCGGGCGACTGAGCCTGCTGGCTGGGCCCCGGGGTTGTGGCAAACGAACGCTGGCTCAGCGCAGCGTGGCGGCCGCCAGCCTTACGGGACCGGTCGTCTACGTCGATTTTCCGAGGCGGCTCGATCCGGAGTTCGTCAACCACTTCGATGCGCGGCTCGATCGCCTGCTGGTGGTGCGACCAAAATCACTAAAGGAAGGGATGGCCAGCGTCCGGGTGCTGGCGCGCGCCGGCGTCGACCTGATTTGTATCGACCTGCCTCGAACGCGATCAGCCGGGATCGATGCTGAACTGCCGCACCTCTTGCACCGCGTGGCGGAGGCCGACTGTACCTTGCTGCTGATCTACGACGCTGAGGCGGATGACGCGATCCGTTATTACGCGAGCATGATCCTGGCGTTCCAGCGCAGCGCCTGGGTTTTCCGCCGCGACGGCGACCTCGAAGGATTGCTGGTCGATGCGACGGTCGTGAAGAACCGGCTGGCGCCGCCCGGCCGCAACTGCCGCTTGCTCATTCCCTACCCGATCCCTTGATCTGCTGTGTCCGCGCGCCGCACCCGTCCCTGATTGCCGCATGGCTGAAGGCACCTGCGCTGCGCGGTCACCCATTGGTCATCGGCGGGCTCGCCCACGAGCGCGCGTCGGTGACAACCGCTTCCGCCGAAGCGCGCGCGCAGGGCGTTGTAGAGGGAATGAGCCTCAACCAGGCTCAACAGTTTTCACCGGACGCCATCTTCCAACCGGTCGACGAGGAGGCCACAGCCAGGGTTCGCCAGTCTCTCCTCTCAACCCTGCACCACTTCACCCCTGACGTGGCTGTTGGTGAGCTTCCTGGCTGTGTCTTCCTCCGGCTCGACCGGCTTGTCCTGCGCTGGCCCGACCGTTCGCTTTTACTCGCTGCCATCAGCCGCGCCGTCGAGGCCGTCATCCGCGTGACGCCGACGATTGGCGTGGCGTCGTCGATGTTCGTCAGCAAGATCGCAGCAGACCACGCGACGGCCGCTGTTCCCGTGATCGTCGAGCCGGAGAAGACACGGGCCTATCTCGCGCGCTACCCGATCGATGTCCTCCCACTCGACGACGACCTGCGCGAATACCTTGAGCTCCTCGGGCTCAAGACCATCGGCCGCCTGCAGACGATCTCGCGGCCCGCCTTTCGTCGCCAGTTCGGCCCCAAAGCCCTCGAGGTCTATGACCTGGCGCTGGGAGATGACCGACGTCGGTTGCGACCCTGGCGGCCCGCAGTCCGGATCGAGGAAAGCGAGCCACTGGATCCGCCGGTCGATAACACGGAAGCGCTGCAATTCATCGCCCGGGCGCTGGCCGAGCGAGTCAGTGCGTCGCTGCTCGCTCAAGGGCTGGGCACCCGAGCGATCCGGATCAGGCTCGACCAGGAGGCCGCGCCACCGATCGGGATCGAGGTGCGCTTTGCCTACCCGATGACGACCGCGGGCGAGCTCTTCGACGGCCTCCGCCCGCGACTGCTGCGGGCGACGATCGCTGCGCCGCTGGAACGGATCACGTTGCGCGCCGGCAGGCTCGAAGCGGCGTATGTTCGACAGCCCGGCTTGCTGATCCGACGCGACGGCTTCAAGGAATCGATCGCCGACGCCGTGGCGCGCCTGCAGGAGGAATACGGTTCATCATTGGTCCAGCGCGCGGAGGTTCACGCGGACGCTGCCCCGCTTGTGGACCACCGGATCCTCTGGAAACCGGCATGACCGAGTTGTTGTCGCCGGCACGTCCGATCCGGGTGCAGCTTGATCCGGATGGGGTCCCGACCCAGCTCGAGTCGGCGGCGGGATGGCAGCCGGTCACGCGTGTTCTCAACCGCTGGCGGATCGACTGCGACTGGTGGCGCCGGCCCGTCTCGCGCGAGTACTGGCGGCTGCTGATCGATGACGAGCTGGCGATCGAATGCTATTGCAACCGCGCCAATGCCGAATGGTTTGTCGAGCGGGTCTATGACTGAATCGATGACGAGCGCCTACGCCGAGCTTCACTGCCACTCCAACTACTCGTTCCTCGAGGGCGCGTCCCATCCTGAGGAGCTGGTGGCCCGCGCCCGCGACCTGGAGATGCCGGCGCTGGCCATCACCGATCGGAATGGGCTCTACGGCGCAGTCAAGTTCTTCGGCGCGGCTGAGCGGGCCGGCATCCAGCCGATCGTCGGTACCGAGCTGACCATCGACGACGGCTCACCACCGCCCAAGGACCGGGTGGACTACGACCACTGGGGGGACAGGCTGCTGCTGCTCGCCGAGGACAAGGTCGGATACATGAACCTCTGCCGGTTGATCAGCGCCGCACAGATGCCGAATGCCAAGGGAATGGCGCGGCTACGGGTCGACGAGCTGACCCAATCGCGCGATGAGGCGATGGCTCCGCTGAGCCGCCACCTGATCGCGCTAGTCGCTGATCCCAAAGACCGGTTGCCCTTTTACCAGGAGGTCTTCGGACGGGACCGGGTCTTCATCGAGCTGCACGATCACCTCGCGCCGGATGACCGCTCCCGCAACCAGGCGCTGCTCGACCTTGCCGAGCGTCATGACGCGCCACTCGTCATCACCAATGAGATTTTCTACGCCACGCCCGAGCGTCACCGATTGCACGACGTCCTCACGGCCATTCGTCATCGCACCACGCTCGACGAGGCGCAGCGTTATCTGAACCCGAATGCGGAGCATTACCTCAAGTCGGGCACAGATCTCCGGCAGGTCTTCAGCCGATACCCCCCGCAGGTCGTGGAGGAGGGCATGGCGCACGCCGCGGAGATCGCCCAGCGCTGCCGCTTCCGATTCAACCTGGTCGGCGCGCGCTTTCCAGGCTTCCCGGTTCCGGCCGGCGAGACCCCATATTCCTTTCTGTATCGCCTCTGCCAGGACGCTGTCGTTAAGAAGTATCTCCCGGTGACGTCCGAAGTGGCCGCCCGTCTGCAGAAGGAGCTCGACGTCATCAACAAGACCGGTTTTTCCGAGTTCTTCTTGATCAATTGGGACCTGATGCGGTTCGCCCGATCCCGCGGCATCCCCGGCCAGGGGCGCGGGTCGGCGGCGGACAGCATCGTGGCCTACCTGCTTGGGATCACCCGAGTCGATCCGATCGAACACAACCTGCTCTTCGAGCGCTTCCTGCATGAAGAGATGACGACGACACCCGACATCGACATCGATTTCTCGACCGCCCACCGCGAGCAGGTGATCCAGTACATCTACGAAAAATACGGACCGGAACGCACCGGCATGGTCTGCAACGTCGTCACCTACCGCCAGCGGTCGGCCATCCGCGAGGTGGGCAAAGCGCTCGGCTTCAAAGAAGAAACCATCGACCACCTGGCGAAATCCGCCTCGGCCTGGCACCCGGAGAGCCCGGAAACGATCGCGCAGGCAGCCGGCTACCCGACGGCGAATGCCACACAGCCCTGGCAGCAACTCTTCGACCTCGCCACCCAGATTCTCGAGTTCCCCCGGCACCTTTCGATCCATGTTGGCGGGATGCTCGTCACCGGCGAGCCCCTGATCGATATCGTCCCGGTCGAGCGCGCCACGATGCCCGGTCGGATGGTGGTCCAGTTCAACAAGGACGATGTCGAGGAGCTGGGCCTGATCAAGATGGACATGCTCGGCCTGCGCATGCTGTCGGTCGTGGCCGAGGCGCTCGACCTGATCGAAGCCGATACGGGAATCCGCCCTGATCTCGATGCGCTCGACCTGAAAGATCCCGAAGTCTACGAGTTGTGCACGGAGGCCGACACCATCGGCGTCTTCCAGATCGAGAGCCGGGCGCAAATGCAGACGCTGCCCCGTTCCCGGCCCGAGAACTTCAACGATCTCGTGGTCGAGGTCGCGATCATCCGCCCCGGCCCGATCCAGGGCGATGCGGTGCATCCCTACCTGCGGCGAAAACAGGGCAGGGAGCCGGTCATGTACATCCACCCGCGCCTGAAACCGATCCTCGAGGAAACGCTCGGCGTCGTGCTCTACCAGGAACAGATCCTGAAGATCTCGATGGAATGTGCCAGCTTCTCGAGTGCCGAAGCCGACCATTTCCGTCGGGCGATGAGCAGTCACCGCTCGCACGAGTTGATGGGGGCGATCCGCGAGCGCTTCCTTAACGGCTGCGCCTCAAACGAGATCCCACAGCCAATCGCCGAGGAGATCTTCTCCAAGCTGGCGGCCTTCGCGGAGTTCGGCTTCACGAAGTCGCATGCCGCTGCCTTCGCCCGCACCTGCTACGAGACCGCCTGGCTCAAGCTCCATCACGCGGCGGCGCTGTACGCCGGGTTGCTCAACCACCAGCCGATGGGCTTCTATCACCCGCACGTCATCGTGGAGGATGCCAAGCGCCACGCCGTCAAGATCCTGCCGGTTGACATCAACAAGAGCTACATCCGCTGCACGGTTGATGGCGGCGCTCTGCGGCTCGGCTTCAATTATGTCCATGGCGTCGGGGACAAGGCGCTCGAGGTGCTGGCCGAGGCGCAGCTCAAAGGGCCGTTCACCTCACTCGAGGAGTTCTGCCGCCGCATTCGGCTGACGACGCAATCCCGGCAGGGGCTGACCAAAGCCCAGGTGCAGAACCTGGTGCTGGCCGGCGCATTCGATACCCTGGAGCCGAACCGCCGCGAGGCAGTCTGGCACTTCAATGAGCATGCCGACGACTGGCAGCGCTCGCCGATGATCGCCGAGCCGTCGGAGGCGGTGATGCTTGAGCCCATGACGCATCGCGAGCGCGTGGCGACGGATTACCGGTTGCTCTCACTCTCGACAACCGACCACCTGATCCATTTCTACCGGCCACAGTTCAACCAGCTGCGCGTGATCGACTCAAGGACGATCCGGGCCAGCGTCGGGGATGGCGCGAAGGTTCGGGTCGGCGGCCTGGTGATCACGCGCCAGTCGCCCTCGACCGGCAAGGAATTCAAGTTCTTCACGCTCGCCGACGAGTTCGGCCACGTCGATGTCATCCTGCGGCCGCCGATCTATCAGCGCTACCGGCAGGTGGCGAACCTGGAGCCGATCCTGATCATGGACGGCAGGCTGCAGAAACAGGATGGCGTCCTCAGCGTGCTCGTCGACCATGTCGAGGCCGCCCCGTCCTTGCCCGAAGAGGACGTCTTTCCGACGTCTCGAAACTACCGATGACCCATATACTGCCTCGAGGGTTTGGTAAGGCAATGCCTCAGTCTGCGGTCGCCGTAATCTTCCTGCCGGGCGTGATCATGCCCTGCGCGCTCCGCTACGCCGCCCTGCTCCGAGAGCTGGATAACGGCGTCCGGGCTATTACCAAGGACCTCGAGCTCTACGCGGGACCTGGCACCCCGCCGCAGGGGTACGACATCACGATGGAGCTCGACGGCATCAATGAGACCGCCGAGGATGCCGGCTGGGACCGCTTCCATCTGTACGGCCACTCCGGTGGTGGCGCCGTTGCGCTCGCCTACGTCGCCGCCCACCCTGAGCGCGTCCTCAGCCTGGCGGTAGACGAACCGGCATATGACTTCCTCGACTCGACAGAATCCCGCGGCTACTGGAGCGAGATCGATGCGGCCGGCCAGCTGCCAGCGGCCGATCGGATGCCGGCATTCTTGAAGTTGCAGCTTGGGCCGGGTGTTGCCTTGCCACCGGCGCCCGCCGGCACGCCGCCGCCCTGGATGACGAGCCGTCCCGCCGGCGTGCGCGCTCTGACCACCGCGCTCAAGCAGCATCACGTCGATCCGAGTTCGTATCGCCGATATGCCGCGCCCGTCTATTTCAGCCATGGGACTCTCAGCCACCCCTACTGGCTCTCGATGCGGGATCGGCTGGCTGCGCTCTTCCCGGACTTCACAGCGGAGCGATACGACGGTCTGCACCATCTCAACACCTCACACCAGGCCGAGCCGGCGCGGGTGGCGCAGGCGCTGCGCCGTCAGTGGAGCCGCGCCCTGGCAGTTCCGAGCAACAACTAAGGATCCATTTGAAGCGTCGCCTTTGCGGTGCCATGTCGCGCTTCCAGCCGGGCTGGCCGGCCGCGAACGTACAGACGATCGACTTCGATGGCCTCCCATCCTTGGGGGAGCACGACTGGACGCGTGAACCAATCTGAGGGATCCGCCGGGCTAAGCTCTAGACCGGCCAGGCCGTAAAGACAACTCATCAAGAAGCCCCCCAGGTTGGCCATGAAGGGACCGACGCGCGGCTTGTCGGGAAACCGCCTGCGGCTGAACTCATTGGTTTCGATAAACGGATCTTCGATGAAGTCGGCATAGCCTTGCTCGAACCAGCGGAGCGCTGCCGGCCGGTCACCAAGCCGCGTCGCGTAGACCCCTAGCAAGGCGGACAGCATGGGATAGCCGACGAATTCGCCGACCCGTCCCAGATAGAACTCGATAGTGCGCCGCTCCGTCGTACCGTCGACGGCGTAGTTGACGGGGAACAATCCCGCCAGCGCCTCCGGGGTGGCTTCAGCGACGCCCTTGGCCTCGGGCGAATAGCGGTCATGGTTGAGGATGATGCCCCGGCTTTTGTCGATCGGCACATAGATGCTGCTGGCGATGGCGTTCCACCGATCGGCGTCTGGCCGCTTTAAGCGATAGGCGAATGCCGCCGCCTCCTGCAAAACTCGCGTCGCAGCCATGTTCACGTAGGCGTTGTTGTCGACCGGATCCGTCTGCTCGGCAATGCCGATAACCCGTTTGATTTCATAGCCGCGCTCGGTCTTGACGGCGCGGCTGCCTATCCAGTTGGCGACGCCTTCCAGGACCGGCCAGGCCTTCTCGCGCAGATAATCGTCGTCGCCCGTGGCGTGGACGTACCGGGCGAACGCGTTCGCGACGCTAAGACTGATGTGCTGCTCGAAGACCAGGTGCGGCGCGGAGAGCCGGATCGCCTCTTCGCCGTGTCGTGGCCCGCTCGCCCACGGAAACTGGAGTCCGCGGTATCCGAACATCGCGGCGTTGCGTTCCGCCGCCTGCAGCCGCTGCACCCGGTACTCGAGCAGGGCATAGGCGGACTCGGGTGCCGTCAGCAGGAGCGTCGGGAAGGTGAAGGCCTCGATGTCCCACATGACATGACCGCGGTAATAGTGGTAGTTGGGCCAAAAGGCCAGCCCGAACATGGAGGTACTGAAGAGGGACGACGAGTGGGCCGATGCGTGAAGGTAGTAGAAGGCAGCGTCGGCGAGCGCCTGCCATCGCTCACCGGCGCCGACAAGCTTGATCCGACCCTTCCAGATCTGCTCCCACGCCTCCCGGTTCTCAGCGCGCAGATGCTCGAAGCCGCGCTGCGCGGCCATGCCGACAAGCCGAGTGGCCTGACGATGGGGTTCATGATGGGCCTGGCTTGGGACGAGGCTGGTGTACTGACGCAGGACGTAGCTTCGCTCGGGTCGTGCGTCGAGGCTGTACGAGGTCGATAGCGGGGCGAGTACATCGTGTTCTGCGCGGCGGCGCTCGACCCCGTCGCCGCCTTCGAAGTGTGTGATGTAGGCCGCGCCGCAGGTCGAGAGCCCGCCATGCGTCTCCCAGAGCATCGATCCGTCGACCACAGGCTGGTCCGCATCCGGCGTCGTCGTCTCGCGGGAACGCCAGGCTCCGGAAATCCCGGTCGGATCAACCTTTGCGCTGATTACCAGCCGGCACGGCCGGTCGACACGCACCTGGACTTCCTGGAGCACGACGGAGGGCAGCGAGCGGCTGCAGAACGTCAGAACGTCGACCGTCGCCGTCGCGTCGGTGGGATGGAATGAGAAGCGGCTCGATAGCTCACCACAGGCGAAGTCATAATGTTGCTCGACCAGTACGGCTTGACCTGGTCTGCGACTGAGCTCGGCCCCGTCGACCTCCAGGTCGCCGCCGATCGGGTAGGGCGCCCGGGCAAGTCCTTCGCCCTTTTCGACCGGGTCGATCGCCGCCAGCCCATTGACGATCGCCACGCCCTCGATGAGGGGAATGGGGCCAGCCCGCAGCCCGATCACGCCGTTCGAGAGATATGCCGGAATGTACTCAGGAAGCCACCGGCCAACCGGCGGCGGGCTGATTGGCATCGCGCTCAGCCGCTTACTTCTTCTTCTTCTTTTTCTTGGCCTGCGCGTTGCTGATGGCCGCGGCGCGGCTTTTCGGCATGCCTTTCTTCTTCAGGCCTTCGTAGGTCTTGGGGTTCTTGATCGATGAGCTCTTCCTTTTCCCGGGCATTGGCAACCTCCATTAACCAGTTTCGACTGTAACGTTTACAACCAGTAACAGTATAAGGCCTGAAGTCCCCGGGACAAAAGCTGTGCTAGCGTGGGTCCGCCGTGATCAGTCTCATCGGCCTGCTCGCCATCGGCGGCGTCATCATCCTGGTGGTGGTGGTTGTGATCATCCTCGTCCTGCGGGACTGAGCCTCAGGCGATACGCCGGCGAAGCGTTGCGGCGCTGGCCAGGATGACCAGGAGGCAGAAGCCGAGGACGACGCCGAGGTCGAGCTGCAGCGACGACCAGCTGATATCGGCACCCTTGATCATGATGTTGCGCATCCCCTCGACGGCGTAGGTCAGCGGCAGCACCCGGGACAGCACCGTAAGCGGTCCGGGCTCGGTGCTGATGGGAAAGATGATGCCGGAGAGCAACACCTGCGGCACGATGACCAGGGGGATGAATTGCACGGCCTGAAACTCGGTGCGGGCGAACATGCTGAGGAAGATGCCGAGGTTGACGGCCGCGATCGCCATCAGCGCTTCGAGCAAGAAGATCAGCCCCACGTTGCCCGCGTTGTGCACGTGGAGGATCAGCAAACAAAAGGCGAGCACCTCCACTGCCTGGACGAGGGCGAGCACTGTGAACCCCAGCATGTAACCGAGCACGATCTCGCCCCGTCGCAGCGGGCTCGCCATCAATCTCTCGAGCGTTCCCTGGCCTCGCTCGCGCAGAAACGCCACGATCGTGACGACAAACACGAGGAAGAAAACCACCAGTCCGATGAAGGCCGCCCCAAAGTAGTCGAGCGTATCGAAGCTCGGACCGCCGTACAGGAACGTGACCTGCGGTGCGAAGCGAACGCCGCCGGCCTGGCCGGCGAGCGCCGCGAAGGACTCGCTGACGGCCTGCACCATGGTCTGAGACAGTCCCGGCTGGCTGCCCTCGAGATGGATCTCCGGCGAAATCACGCGGGACTGTTGAGCGCGGCTGGAGAAATCTGAGGGGAGAAGCACATACCCGGCAAGGTCGCCGGAGCGTAATTTCGACTGTGCTGCGGCGCGCGACATCGTCGATGCCGACACGGTCTTCGATTGTTCGAGCTGGGAGGCAATCGCAGCGCCAAGCGGCCCATCATCGAGGTTGACGACACCCATCGCTGGTACGGAACCGCCGCCGCGAAGGAGATAACCGAGCAGCCCCAGAATGACGAGCGGCGCACCAAAGAGCAGCGCGAGTGTCCGCCGATCGCGGCGGAACTGTTGGAGCAGGCGGCGCGTGATGGCCGCGACCCGCCGGCCGCTCATTTCCCGGCTGCCTCCGAGAGCTTGAGAAAGGCATCCTCCAGGCGGTCCACGCCGGCAGTGGCCTTCAACTCGGATACCGTTCCCTCGGCCAGCAATCGTCCGAAGCGAATCAGCCCGAGCCGGTCACAGCGCTCGGCTTCGTCCATCACATGGCTCGAGACCAGGATGGAGGTGCCGTCATGCGCCATCCGCTGAAAACGATGCCAGAGCTGGACGCGCAGCAGAGGATCGACGCCGACGGTGGGCTCGTCGAGCAGCAGGAGGTCTGGCTTGTGCACGAGCGCGCACGCCAGCGAGCATCGGGTGCGCATTCCGCCGCTCAGGCTGCTCACGACGGACCCGCGGCGGTCCCAGAGCTCGACGAATTCCAACGCCTCGCGGACTCCGTCGTGGGCGCCGTTGATGGCCGCGAAGAACGCCACGTTCTCTTCCGCCGAGAGGTCGGGGTAGAGCGCGGCCTGCTGGGTCATGTAGCCGACCCGGCCCAGGACATCGAGGTTGGGCGCTCGGCGCCCGAGGACCGTCACGGTCCCGCCATCGGGAACGACCAATCCGACGAGCGCCCGGATCAGCGTCGTCTTGCCGGCACCGTTCGGGCCGAGCAGTCCGTAGACCTCGCCGCGGCGGATGCGAAGCGTGGCGCCGTCGAGAGCGCGCAGCGATCCGAACCGCTTGACGACGCCATCGACCTCGACGGCGTAGGCTTCCGCGGCCATCAGTCCGCCGACTCCGGGCGCATCCCGCGCAGCCAGAGGTTGGCAAATTGGGTCACGACCTCTTCGCCATTGGGGCCATCCACCATCGCCTGGCCCAGCAGCGGCCCAATCAGCACATGGAACATGACGCCGCCCACAAGGCCCTGCCCCGCGACCATCGGATGCATCCGCCGGAGCCGGCCTGCCGCCATCTGGGCAGCCAGATACTGGGCCAGCCTGCCGAAGGCCCGCAGCGCCGTCTCGCGAAATGCCTGCTCGAACTCCGGCGACCTCGAGGTGGCCTCAAGCAGCAGGGTGCGGGCGATGCCAGCTCGCCCGGCAACGGTGCGGTAGGCAGTGAGCACCAGTTCGGGGACGACGTCTTCGGGCGGGCGGTCCTGCAGGCGATCGAATAACGCCATCACCGGCTCAAAGGGCGAGAAGGCGATCAGGATGGCGCGGAACAGGGCCGTCTTGCCGGGAAAGAGGCGGTAGAGGTTGGCGCGCGAGATGCCGCTCTCAACAGCGAGCTCATCCATGGAGAGATTGGCCAGGGTCTGCGTGCGCAGCAGTCGACGGGCTACCTCGAGCGCGCGCTGGCGGGCGCCTGGTTCGGGCGCCAGTTCGAGCGCTTCGAGGAGTCCGGCGCGCGATGGAAAGGTGCGGTAGAACGTTGTCCGCGAAACGCCGGCGGCCTTTGCGATGTCGGCCACCGACGGTTGCGCCCCGTGGGCCAGGATGCGGGTGGCCTCCCGGATGATCCGTTCCCTGGGTGGCCCCGCGGTTGCCATGTGGGACGATACTAGATGCGACGTCCAGTCTTGTCAAGTACCAGCCGGCCCCGCAGCGAGATGAACGCCGCTCCGCTAGCCTGTGGAGCTATGCCCGAACTGCCCGAACTCGAGGTGCTTCGCGAGTATCTCGGCCCGCGGCTCGAGGGAAAGCGGATCGCCCAGGTCTGGACGTCACCGAAACTCAGCTTCCTGCTGCGCACCCCCCCGGACGAGTTCGCGCGCCAGCTCGCAGGCGGCACCTTTGAGCGGACCTGGCGCCGCGGCAAGTTCCTCATCTTCGACATCAGCGGCCAGCATCTGGTCATCAATCCCATGCTGGGAGGCCGCTTGCAATGGACCAGTGCTGCCGAGAAAATGGCGGCCGCCACCGTTTTCCGGATCACGCTCGACGGCGGTGATGAGTTGCGCTTCCTGGATACCGTGAAGATGGGGAGGGTGTACTGGGTCGTGCCCGGCGCGCTCCCGACGATCCCCGGATGGGCCGAGCTTGGCCCGGACGCCCTGACGGTTGGCCTGTCCGAATTCTCCCAGCGCATTCGACGCCATCCTGGCGAGCTGAAAAACCTGCTGCGCAACCAGGCGTTTATCGCCGGCGTCGGCAACGCCTACTCCGATGAGATCCTTCACGAGGCCGGCTTGCTGCCGCTGCGCAAGCGAACGACACTCAAATCGGACGACGTCGGCAAGCTCCACGCGGCGACCGGCAAGGTATTGCACACGGCCATCGAATCGATTAAGGCGCAGCCGAACTATGAGGCGCACAAGCAGGATCGAAGTTTCATGGCGGTCCATGGCAAGGCGAAGGAGAAATGTCCGCGCTGCGGCCACCGGATCTCGGAGCTGACCGCCCGCGGCGAGGCGACGGATTTCTGTCGTGGCTGCCAGCAGTAGCGCATGCACCTGAACAATGCCCGCGTGGTCATCACCGGTGCCTCACAGGGCATCGGTCGGGCGATTGCGCTGGAATTCAGCGGACGGGGGGCCCGGGTCGCTCTCGCAGCCCGCAATCGGCTGGCCCTCGATGAGCTGGCGAGCGAAATCCGCGATCGGGGCGGCGAAGCCGTCGTGATTCTGACCGACGTGACCATCCCCGACCAGGTCGAGCGAATGACGACAGAAACGATCCGAGGGCTGGGTGGCATCGACGTGCTGGTGAACAACGCCGGCGTCGGCCTCAACGCGAGCATCGCCGATGCGGAGGCAGCCGATGTCGAGGCACTATTTCGGCTGAACGTGCTGGCGGCGGCGAGCACGATCCGGGCCGTGATTCCGATCATGCGGGCGCAGCAGTCGGGGATGATCATCAACATCTCCTCGGTCGCCGGCCGCATCGTCGTGCCCCGAATCGGCTATTACTCGGCGAGCAAGTTCGCGCTGGCCGCGATCGGCGACGCGCTGCGGATGGAGGAAGGCCACCGCGGGATCCGCGTGATGAATGTCTTTCCCGGGATGACCCGGTCGAACTTTGGCCAGAACCGGCTCGGCGCTCGCGGCCGCCTGGCCCACCAGCGAGTCCCGGCGGTGCCGGCCGAGAAGGTCGCCCGGCGCATCGCGGCGGCCGTCGAGCGCAACCGGAGAACCCTCTACGTGTCGTGGTTTCCCGACCGGATGGGGGTTGCTGCTAACCATCTGGCCGGCTGGGCCGTTAGCGGCGTGCTCCGGCGTTGGGCTCGAAATACAGATACCGGAATCGACAACCGCCCGCCCCGTCCCTCCCCCACGAGGGGAGAGGGAGATTCCGATCTGGGCTAGCGAACGCTGGCGGCTCCTTCGCCGGCGGCAGCCCGCGCCTTCTCGATATCCGGCGCGCCAATGACCACGCGCGTCTTCGTCGCCAGGTAGACCGCATTCAGATTGACGCCGGCATCGGCGATCTTCCGGGTCAGCTTTCCAAGCGATCCCGGCTTGTCCTCGATGTCCAGAACGAGCACGTCTTGCTCACCGGTGACGCGTGCGCCGGCACTCTGCAGCGCCTGGCGCGCCTTACCGGGGTCCGCGACCAGCACGTGGCCGACGCCCTTTCCGCCGACGACGAACCCGCAGATGCCCTCGATGTTGACGCCGGCCTTGCCGATCGCTTCAGCCGCAGCCGCCACGCTTCCGACCTTCTCATCGAGCTCGATCGTCAGATCCTTCAAATGGTGTGCCATGTGTCGACCTCCTGATCACCGATTGCCGCCTGATCAGCCGTCATTCTAGGCGCGCAAGCGCGGGTCGTTCAGCCCGATCAGATCACCCGGTTTGGGTCATACAGCCAGTTGAGGCCGATGCCGAGGACGGCGACGGCAAAGGCCATGACGAGCACCAGGAGCAGAATGCGGCTCGCGGCACGACGCCTCGCCGGTTGTTGTTCGAAGGGCCGGGATTTCTCGTACCAGAGCGTCCAGATGGCGACGGGGAGCACAGGCAGGCTGCGCAACACGATACGGACCAGCGGGACTGGGGCTATGAATGCCTCGATGACATAGAGGCCGGCGACCGGGACCAGGACGACGGCGATGAGAAGTTGAACCGGGGGCCTAGTACGCCTCCAGGTAGGCGTCGAGCTCCCACGCGCTGACCTGCTTTTCATAGCTCTGCCACTCCATCTCCTTCGCCTCGATAAAACGTTCCAGGAGGTGGACACCCAGCGCATCGCGCATGACTTCGTCCTGGCGCAGTTCGCGCAGGGCTTCTGCGAGCGAGCCGGGCAGCTGGCCGAGCTGGTGGCGGGCCAGGCGCTCGGGGTCGAAGGCGTACAGGTTTTCCTCGACAGGAGGCGGTAGCGGCAGCTTCTGGCGGACCCCGGCGAGGCCAGCGTGGAGCATGGCGGCGAACGCCAGGTAGGGGTTGCACGAGGGGTCCGGCGCCCGGAATTCGACCCGGATCATGGCCCGGTCGCCGCTGCCGGCACGGGGCACTCGGATCAGAGCCGACCGGTTCATCTGCGCCCAGCTGATCGCGACCGGCGCCTCGAAGCCGGGCACGAACCGCTTATAGGAGTTGACCAGCGGCGCAACCAGCGCGCACATGGCGCGGGCATGCGCCAGCTGTCCGGCGATGAAGTGCTTGGCGACCGTTGACAGGTGATACTGGTCGGCGCGGTCGTAGAACGCGTTGACGTCCTTGCCCGCCTCGTTGAGCACCTGGTGGGTGTGCATTCCCGAGCCGGCCGCGCCGAAAATCGGCTTTGGCATGAAGGTCGCCAGCAGGCCGCGGCGTTGGGCGACCGCTTTGACCGCATGCTTGATGGTGACCAGCTGATCCGCGCTCTTGAGCGCATTACTGAGACCGAGGTCGAGCTCGTACTGGCCGGCCGCCACCTCGTGGTGGCTGGCCTCGATGGTGATGCCGAGGTTGTCCAGCCCGTCGACGATCTCCTGCCGGACTTCGCTGCCCAGGTCGACCGGATGATCGAAGTAACTGGCCCGGTCGTGCCGTCCTGGACGCGGCCCCCCGGCCGGGTCAGCGTTCAGGAGAAAGAATTCCAACTCGATCGCGACCGCGTAATCGAAGCCCAGCGCCCCCGCTTCTGCCAGTGCCCGGGCGAGTACGCCGCGCGGGTCGCCCGCAAACCGCTCCCCCTCCGGCGTCAACAGGTCGCAGATCACCTGGGCCCCGGGAACGGTATCGCCGGCAGCAATGGTGAGCGTTTCCAGGTCTGGACGGAGGAACATGTCGCTCTCGAAGACGCGTGCGAAGCCTTCCACAGACGAGCCATCGAACCATTCGCCATTGCGCACGGCGTGGGGCAGCCGTTGGGTCGGGATCGTGATGCTCTTTACCGTCCCCAGGACATCGACGAAGCGCAGATCGAGGAATCGAATGCCGCGCTCGGACAGCCGATCCAGCGCGCGTTCGACGGTGATGGACGCTGTGCGGCCGGCGGCCGCCTCAGTCTTCGGCGTCGGGGACTCCTTTGTGCTCGGAGTTCGAGGGGGGCGTCTCCTCCATCCAGGACGGGCCGGGACGCGGATGATCGGCCGGTCTCCAGGGCTTGTCGTGTGCTACCGGATAGTCCATACGCTGCTCCTCTTCTGCCTGATCATGAGGCGGCTGCCAGGGCGAGTGGCAGCCGCCAATGTCGAACGCGCGATCCGACTAACGCAACGAATTAGATGTCGTGGTAGAGATAGAACTCCCATGGATGTGGCCGCAGCGCGATCTGGTCGTACTCACGAACACGCTTGTAGTCGATCCAGGTTTCAATCAGATCATTCGTGAAGACGCCGCCGCGTGTGAGGTACTCGTTGTCGATCTCCAGCGCGTCGAGCACTTCGGCCAGCGAGCCTGGCGTGCTCTTCACCTGGCGCTTTAGCTCGGGCTCCAGCTCGTAGAGGTCTTCGTCGATCGGCTTGGGTGGCTCGATCTTGTTGATAACCCCGTCGAGACCGGCCATCAGGCAGGCGGCGAACGACAGATACGGGTTGCAGGACGGGTCAGGCGTCCGGAACTCGAGCCGCTTGGCCTTCGGGTTGTCGAAGTACATTGGGATGCGCACGCAGGCGCTCCGATTGCGCTTCGAGTAGATGAGGTTGATGGGCGCCTCGTATCCGGGCACCAGCCGGCGGTAGGAATTGGTCGTCGGGGCGGCGAAGGCGAGCAGCGAGGGCGCGTGCTTCAGCAGTCCGCCGATGTACCAGCGGCACATGTCGCTGATGCCCGCGTAGCCCGCCTTGTCATAGAACAGCGGCACGCCATCCTTCCAGAGACTCTGGTGAGTGTGCATGCCGGACCCGTTGTCCATGAAGAGCGGCTTGGGCATGAACGTCGCCACGAAGCCGTTCTGGGCGCAGACGTTCTTGACGACGTACTTGTACATCATCACTTTGTCGGCCATGTTCACCAGAGTGTCGAAGCGCATGTCGATCTCGGTCTGGCCGGCGGTCCCGACCTCATGGTGGTGAACCTCGACGTCGACGCCGGCTTCGATCAGCTTGAGGACGATCTGGGAGCGGAGGTCCTGGAGCTTGTCGGTCGGCGGGACGGGGAAATAGCCTTCCTTGTATCGGGGGCGGTAGGCCTGGTTCGGCTCGGTATTCTTGCCGGAGTTCCAGATGCCTTCCACCGAATCGATCTCGTACATGCCCGAGAACTGGTTCTGGTCGAAGCGCATGCTGTTGAAGATGTAGAACTCGCATTCCGGGCCAAAGTAGCCCGTGTCAGCGAGGCCGGTCGAGAGCAGGAAGGCTTCCGCCTTCTTCCCGACGTAGCGCGGATCGCGGGAGTAGGGCTCGCGGGTGATCGGGTCGATCACATCGCAGTTGATGCTCAGCGTCGGCACCCGCAACACCGGATCAACGATGGCGGTCGATGGATCCGGAATCAGCAGCATGTCGCTCTCATGGATGTGCTGGAAGCCGCGAATGCTCGAGCCGTCGAAGCCGATGCCATCCTCGAAGAGGCCTTTACTCAGTTCCTGGACCGGGATCGAGAAATGCTGCCAGGTCCCGATCAGATCGATGAACTTGAGATCGACAATCTTCAGTCCCTGCTTGTGAGCCAGGTCGATAACGGACTGGGCATCCGCCCTGGTTTCCTTCTTCGAGCGCACGCCCTGGTCAATCGCCATAGACAATTTCCCTCCGTTGCACGCGGAAATACGACTTGCCCCGATCCTAGGGACGGCGGTCCGCCACGTCATCGGGCCGCAAAGACGAGTTGCCGGGGTCCTTTTTGTGCGCCGTGCCTAAGGTCGGCTAGGGGCTGGAAGCCGGGGAGGCAGAGGGGGAGCCCAACAGATTCGGATTGATCCGGTCGACGGTCAGCGCGTAGCTGCCGGAACTCGGGTCGAGGTCGATCGAAACGATGAACGTGCCTTTGACGAAACGGGCGGTGGTGGTGGAGGCCGAGCTGGCATCTTCGACCCAGCCACTCTTCGCCAATTGCACCTTGTAGAACGGGATGACCGCGTTCAGGTCCTTGGCCTTGATCTCCTCCGAGATGCTTTCGGTGTCGGCAAGACCGGGCTGCTCATTGAGGACCGTCGCGCCGGGCGGGCGCGGGAGTGAATCGATCAGCGGTTTTGTGACGCGGACATCCGCGCCGCTGATCTGAGCGGCGAGCTGGGCGCTGTCCGCCAACTCGATGCCGGCCACGCCGCCCAGGAGCGTCGCCGCCAAGGCCGCGCCCACCCATCCCAGGGCTCGGCGGTCCAGGCCCTCGCGATATCGGCGCCATGCCGTCCTCGACAGGAGCACCACAGTGGTCACCGACAGGGCGATGACGCAAGCAGCCAGCAGGTTGAACCAGGCCCCCGGCATGAACTGCACGATCTGGTCGATCGCGAGCAGCGCGGCCGCGATCAGCGCGGCGTAAACAAGCGAAACCGCCGGGCGCAGCAGCGGATGGTCGGCGCTCGCCACCGGCCGTCCCGGTCGGGTCGAACGCCTCACGCGCCGGTCTATTCCCCGGCGGCTTGCTCCCACTCCTGGTACAGCGCTCGCAACCGTCCCGAGGCGTCTTCGTGCGCGCGGGCCAGCTCGGCGACGCGGGCGGGGTCGTCGTAGGTCTGGTGATCCGCCAGCTGTTCTTCGATCCGGCGCACCTCCCCTTCCAGCTCGTCGATTCGGTCTTCCACCCCGGTCGTCGATGACCCTTCGGCTTGGCGGTCGACCGGTCTTACCTGATCCGCGCGGCGCGGGCGCGCCGCCTCGCCCCCGGGTCGCGGCTCGCGCTGGCGGCGCCGCTCCAGGTCGCTGTAGTTGCCCAGGTGCAGCGTGACCGCGCCGTCGTCGATCACCCACAACCGCGTGGCGATCGCATCGATGAAGTACCGGTCGTGGGAAACAAAGACGATCGTGCCTTCGAAGTCCTGCAGGGCCTCTTCCAGCATCTCCTGGGCCGGGATGTCGAGGTGATTCGTCGGCTCGTCGAGCAGCAGCAGGCCGGCATCGTCGAGCATCAATTTGGCGAGCGCCACCCGGCTCTTCTCGCCGCCGCTGAGTGAGCGGATCGTCTTGAAGGCGTCATCGCCACTGAAGAGCAGCCGGCCGAGGAAGGTGCGCAGAGTCTCCTCCGGCAGGCCGAAGGCGTCCTGCAGCTCGGTCAACACGGTCTTTGACGGATCGAGGTCCGCGAGATGCTGGTCGTAATAGCGCATGGTGACCCTCGGTCCGGTCTTGACCCTCCCCCGGCGAGGGCGGAGCTCGCCGAGCAGCGCCTTGAGCAAACTGGTCTTCCCCGAGCCATTCGGTCCGACGATCGCCACCCGCTCCCCGGCGGTCACCGTAAAGCCAGGGACCGAGAGCCCCCAGCCCGAGCCTTTCCCAGATGGCCCGGGGTACACGAGCTCGAGACCATCGCTCTGAAAGATCAGCTCGCTCGTGCTGGAGGCCTGCAACCGGATGCGGATCTGCTGGTCGTCGGCGGGAGGCGCCAGGCGTTCCAGCCGGTCGAGCTTTGTCTGGCGACCGCGCGCCTCGCGCGCGCGCTGCCCGGCTTTGTAGCGGCGGATGAACTCTTCGGTGCGCGCGATGTAATCCTGCTGCGCCTCATACTCTTTCTGCCGCACGGTCCGCCGTTCGCGGCGCAGCCGAAGGTACTGCCGGTAGTTGCCGGGATACCACTCGCCGGCCGCTGCCTGCAGCTCGAGGATGTCGTCGGTGGTGTGTTCGAGGAAGCGGCGGTCGTGCGAGACGATCAACATACCCGACCGTGACAGGCGTAAGAAGCCCTCGAGCCACTCGATCGCTTCCAGGTCCAGGTGGTTGGTCGGCTCATCGAGCAGGAGCAGGTCAGCGTCCTGGAGCAGCAGCCGGGCGAGCGCCAGGCGGCGCCGTTGTCCCCCGCTGAGCGCGCTCGGGGGCAGTGCCTGGTCGGCCTCGGTCAGCCCCACCCCGAAAAGGACCTCGGCGACGCGGTTGTCATACGCGTACCCATCGAGGCGCTCGTACTCGTGCTGGATGTCGCCATATTCCTCAACCAGGATCGCCAGCGCGGCGCCGGTGGCACCGGACATCGCCGTCTCAAGCCCGGTCAACCGCTCCCTTCGCTGAATGATGTCCTTCCGGCTGTGTAGCGCGTCCGCGTACACGCTTTCATGGGGACTGGCTTCCAGCTCCTGCGCCAGGTAGGCGGTCCGCGCGCGCGGCGACAGGGTCAAGGACCCAGCGGCCGGCGTGAGCTCGCCCGAGATCGCCCGCAGCAGGCTCGACTTGCCGCTGCCGTTGGCGCCGACGATCCCGAGCCGTTGACGCGGCTCGACCTGGAAGGTCAGCTCCGCGAGCACCTCCGTGGCGCCGTACATCAAGGTCAGGTTTTCGACGCGGAGCAGCGGCATGCCACGAAAGTGTACGGCGGCATTGCCGCCTCCCAGCCCGAAACGGCGCCAGGGCGTAAGGGAATAAATGCGGGAAGGAATCGGTTTGCGAGCGTGTAGTGGTAGTTTTTGTCGGCATGAAATGAGGGTTCGCTGATGACAGGATTACTTGCCCAAACCAACGCCTACATCCGTAACGCCGAACGGCACCATCGAGACTTGAAGGCTCGCCAGGACCAGCTTCGCCGGCCGGTGCAAATGATCGACCGGCTGTTGGAGGAGCTGGAGGAGCTGAATCTCAAGGGAATGAAGCGCGTCCCGGTCTCCTACGAGCCGCGCCTCGAAGAGATCCTCACCCTGGTCGCCCCCATTCAGTCGGGGCCTGACCAGCTGGTCAACATCAAGGTCAAGGTCGGGATCCCGAAGTTGATGGACGCGCTGTTCGCCGTCGAGGAAGCATTGTTCACCGAGCGTCGGGGCTCACCACTCGATTCCGACATCGAGCCCTTCGACAACAATCTGATTACCGCGGCGTAGCCGCCTTTTCGTCACTCGCACCGGCGCGGCAGTACCATAGCGCCGTGCCGAATGCGGCTGACCTGATGTTGCGGCTGGTGATCGCGCTCGTCCTTGGTGCGGTCGTCGGACTGGAACGCGAGCGCCAGGAGCGTGCGGCCGGGCTGCGCACGGTGACCATGGTGTCGCTCGGATCATGCCTGTTCACGATTGTCGGCGCTTACGGCTTCAGCCAGACCGACCCCTCGCGGGTGGCCGCGCAGATTGTGACGGGCATCGGCTTCCTGGGCGCCGGGACGATCTTCTTACGCAAGGACCTGGTGCGAGGGTTGACGACGGCCGCGACCATCTGGGCGGTGGCCGCCATCGGTATGGCGGCGGGAACCGCGCGCTACTTCGAAGCGGTCTTCACGACGCTTTTGATCCTGGCGGTATTGATGGTGTTGAAACCAATCGAGAAGCGCTTCTTCAAGCGACCCAGCGAGGCCACGGTCAACCTGATCGTGTCCCGCGGCGCGGATGAGATCGAGCGCGTCCGGGCGGCCCTGGCGGGAATCGGCGCCTATCCAATGTCGATCCGCATCCATGAACTGAATGACACGGACGACCGCCTCGAGATCGACGTCGGCCTGCCGCACCAGCGGACGACCTCCGACCTCCTGCGACAGCTCCGCACCATCGAAGGGGCGCGTCAGATCCTGATCTCCCGCGACCTGGTTGAAGATCGGATCCGGGCGGGCAACTGATAGAATGGCCGCCTAAGGTCTGGGAGGTGGTGCCCATGGCAAACGTTGATTTAAGTGAGAGCGGCGGGTAACACCGCCGCTCTTTCGTTGTCTAGCCTTTGAAAACCGGTTTGCGCTTCTCCAGGAACGCCCTGATCGCCTCCTGGGCATCGGGTGTTCTGGCCGCACGCGCCTGAAGCTGGGACTCCAGCTCCATGACCTGCTCGAGATCACCTGAGAGCGCCCGCTCCATGCCGGCCTTGATCAGGGCGTAGGTCCGTCGCGGCCCCTGCGCGAAGCCGGTGGCGCGCGCCATGGCCGTCGTCATCAATTGTTCGGCCGGCACCACCATCGCGATCAGGCCAAGCGTCACGCCGTCCTCGGCGGTCAGGGGGTCAGCGGTCATCGCCAGCTCGGTCGCCTTGCTCAGCCCGAGCATCCGCGTCAGGAAGAACAGGCTGCCCGCATCTGGGACGAGGCCCACCCGCGCGAACACCACGATCAACTGCACGCCGGCGGCCGCGATCCGAACGTCACAGGCCAGCGCCACGCTCAAGCCCGCACCGGCGGCAGTTCCATTGAGCGCGGCGACCACCGGCTTGGGACATGCACGGATGGCGCGGATCATCGGGGCATAATTCGCACGAAGGTCTTCACCGAGGTCGGTCTCGCCCGCCTGGGCGCGAGCCGCGACTTCCCTCAGGTCGGCGCCGGCGCAGAACGCCCGCCCCGCTCCCGTCACGATGATCGCACCCACCTCAGGATCGCGCGCGGCCGCCTCGAATGCTGTCGTCAGCGCCCGCGTCGTCTCGCGGTTGAGCGCATTGAGCGCGTCGGGCCGGTTGATCGTAAGGGTGAGGACCGCGTCGTGACGCCCACTCAGAAGTACGTCGGTCATCGCCCGGTGAATCGGCCCGGGCGCTTCTCAAGAAAGGCTCTCATGCCTTCCCGCTTGTCATCCGAGGCGAACAGCAGGTAAAAGAGTTTGCGCTCGAACTCGAGCCCGGCCGACAACGGCACCTCCATCGCCTGGTTGACGGCTTCCTTGCCGAGGCGCACGGCAAGTGGTGGACGGGCCGCGATCAGGTTGGCGAGTCGAAGCGCCTCATCGAGATGGGTGCCGGGGGGCACCACCCGGTTGACCAGGCCGATCCGTTCGGCGTCGGCGGCGGCAACCGGCTCGCCGGTGAGCACCGCCTCCATGGCATGGACCTTCCCCGCCGATCGAGTCCAACGCTGGGTCCCGCCCGCTCCGGGGATGATCCCGATCTTCACCTCGGGCTGGCCGAACTGCGCGGTCTCGGAGGCAACCACCAGGTCGCACATCAGTGCCAACTCGCAGCCGCCGCCGAGGGCATAGCCGCTCACCGCCGCGATCACAGGCTTGTGGATCGCCCTAAAGCGTGCCCATCGCGCGAAGTTGTCGTCATCGAGCACGTCGACGGCGCCGGCCTCGACCATTTGCGAGATGTCGGCGCCGGCGGCGAAGGCCCGGTCGTCGCCGGTCAGGATCATGCAGCGGATCCGGTCGTCCCCGTCGTACACGTCCAGGGCGTCGACCAGCTCAGCGATCGTCTGATGGTTCAGCGCATTGCGGACCTGCGGCCGATTGATCGTGACGATCCCTACCGGCCCCCGAACCTCGGTGAGAACGAATTCGTACGGCATGCTTGCCGAGTTTAGCGCCAGCCGAAGGCCCGGCCGTCGTTATAGGGTCGTGAAACGGCTGGCGCTGGCCCTCGCTCCCAGCATCCTGGCCATGCTGCTGTCGCCGCTCGCCGGCCTGGCGGAAGATCAGCCCTACAAGACGGTGGTTGACGGCACCGTGCCCAAGATCAATGGCCTCACCATCGTGGGCGGAACCGGCGGCTGCGACCTGCTGTTGCAAAACCTGACCGGTCAGACGGTGACCCTGTTCGACATGAGCAAGCCGGCGAAGGCCTTCACATGGGCGTCCCAGCCCAGGGGTGCGTCGCCGAAACCGCCGATCGCGGCTCATCTACCGGCCAACGGCATCTGGCCCTGCGCGAGCCTCCCGGCCGTCACCGAAGACCAGCGCTGGAACCATGCCGAGGACACCGTCCTCGGCTGGACGGTCAAGGGTGCCGCTGGGGCGGTGACGTTCGTCCTCAGCGCACGCACGGTGTACGACCCGGTCCTCGATCCGTCGGCGGAGTGGACCTTCTATCTCCGGGTCGCGGTCGGCGCGCTCATCGTCGGCGGCCTGCTGATCGCGGCGCCCTACCTCTTCAAGCGCCGCCGCGATATCCTGGGCAACAGCAAGAACGCGGCCTGAGCGCAAAGGTCGGGAAACTTGGCTCTGGACGGAGCATAAGACTGCTCATATAATCCGGGCAGCCTCATGGAGGGGAAGCTGGCGGTATACGAAAGGCGCCATTTCGGCTGTTGCTTTTCTGATATACGCGCTGTAAAGTCGGATCAGTGATCGCGGAAGTCAGCGGGGCGGTCGCTCGCAAGGTGGGCGCCATGGGGCGCAAGCAGGTCTCCACCGGGAAAAAGGCGGTTATTCTGGTCGGATTCTGCACCGCTCAGCTGCTCGATATCGCGACCACCCACATCGGGCTGAGCCAGGGACACCAGGAGCTCAACGGGATCGCCGCCTGGGTCATCGCTCACAACGGCGAGCTGGCGGTCTATGCCATCAAGCTGGCCCTGGGCACCGCGCTGGTCGCCTTCCTGCTGATTTTCGGACGACGGCGCGCCGGCATCTGGAACGCGTATCTCGTGGCCGCCTGGATCACGACCTTCGCCGTCGTGAATAACCTGTACCGAATTCTGAGCTGACTAAGCGGCCGGTTGCAGCAACGCCGGTGTCCTCCATCCTGCCCGTCGCTGCGACAGGAGTCGCACGCTCCGGTTGCACTTTTCCGGACGCGTCGCTGCCCGGCCGACGCTGAAGCTGCGCGCTTCGCGCGCGTGCCGGTCCGTGCCAAGGCCGGCCCGGCCGTTTTACGTGGAGTCAGCTAAGTTGGGCCCGCGGCCTGAAGGCCGCTAAGACTAAATTGGTCGGGTGATTCCTGCGGCGATTACTTTTGGCGAGATCATGACGCCGCTGTTCTTTTACGTGGTGATCGCTGCGTACATGGCCTTCGTCCTGGCATCCGCATGGCAGTTCTCGCGCCGGCCCGAGCCCGGTCGAACGATGCGCGGCATCAACCTGACCCTCGTCCCGCTCGGCGTGCTGGTCGCGCTCGTTGGCGTTCTCGCCGCGAGCTTCAACGCCTTCTCGCAGACGGAGGGAACCCCGACGACGAACTGGGCCATCGTGATGGTGGCCCTTGGCCTGGGTGGGGCCTCCCTGCTCCTGGCGGTCGAGGGCTTCGTGCTTCGCGCCCGCGTCCGGTCGTCGAGCGAGGACCGGCGGGCTATCGGATTGCGCAGCCTCAGCCTGATCGCGACCACCGTGCCGCTGGTCGTCCTCGGCGCGCTGTTCTTCGCCCTGGCCCTTCGCGTCGCGTAGGCGAGCCTGCACCGCGGCCCCTGCGATATACTTGACCAGTTCGATCAACTTTCACGGAGTCAGCACGGTGCGCATGCGCTTTTCGATGAAGACCGAATACGGCGTACGGGCTGCCCTGGAGCTAGCCGGCAATGCCGGCCGGGGCGCGTTGCAGAGTGGCGAGATCGCCCGGCGCCAGGCAATTCCCGGCCCATTCCTCGACCAGGTGCTGATGACGCTTCGTCGCGCCGGACTGGTCGCCTCGACCCGGGGGCCCCATGGCGGGCATGAGCTGGCGCGCCGCCCGGAGCAGATTCGTCTCGACGAGGTGATCGCCTGCCTGGAGGGCAACGGCCTTCGCAGCCGCCAGGAGGATGGCGCCGGCGCCGGCGACAGCCAGGTCCTGGCGCAGGTCACCGAGAAAGCCGAGCAGGCCGCGCGCGATGTCTTCGCCGCGCACACCCTGGCGGATTGCCTTCGCTTGCGGCGGACCGAGTCGCGGGTGTTCCATGGCATCTTCCACTCCGCCCCGGCCAATCGTAAGGACGCATGATGCCGGCGCCGGCGTTCACGCCCGAGCAGCGACAGCGCTATGCCCGCCATCTCACGCTGGCGGAGATCGGGCCGGCAGGCCAGCAGCGGCTGAGGCAATCGCGAGTCTTGATCGTGGGCGTGGGTGCGCTCGGCTCCCCCGTCGCTCTCTACCTGGCGGCTGCCGGGGTCGGCACCATGGGGCTGGCGGATCACGACCGGGTAAGGCTCTCCAACCTGCAGCGACAGATCGTCCACTCGGTGGACGGCCTGGAACAGGCCAAGGTGGAGGTCGCCGCGAGGACGGTCCGCGCGCTCAATCCAGATGTGACTGTCGAGTCGATCTTCGCGACGGTCGACGAGGGGAACGCGATGTCGCTGCTGGGCCGTTACGACGTGATCGTCGACGGCACCGATTCCTTCCGAGCCCGCTATCTGCTCAGTGATGCCGCCTACCTGCTTGGGAAACCGCTGGTGCACGGCAGCATCTTCCGGATCGAAGGACAGGTCACCGTGTTTCAACCGGGACGCGGTTGCTACCGCTGCCTGTATCCGGAGCCGCCGCCCGCCGGCGCCATCGGCGAATCCGAGCAGGTGGGCGTGCTGGCGGCGCTGCCCGGCATCATCGGTACCATCCAGGCTGCCGAAACCATCAAGCTCATCGCCCAGGTTGGGGATGGTCTTATCAACCGCGTGCTCTTGCACGACGCCATGGCCATGACCTTCCAGGAAGTTCGCTACCGGCGCAACCGGGCCTGTCCCCTATGCGGGGACCGGCCCAGCATCCGCTCGTTGGTCGATTACGGCGCCTTTACCGGCGCGGAGGCCGTCCGGTGACGGACGCCCGGCATCATCGGCAGCGGATCCTTGCCGAGGTGGGCGAGGCCGGTCAGCGACGGCTGGAGCGGTCCTCCGTCGCGATCGTCGGGGTCGGCGGCCTCGGCTCACCGGTGGCGCTGTACCTGGCGGCGGCCGGTGTGGGCCGTCTCGGACTCATCGACGACCAGCCGGTGGAACTCTCGAACTTGAACCGCCAGATCATCTTCGAAGAATGCGACGTCGGCCGGCCGAAAGTCGAAGCGGCTGCCGGCCGCATCCGCTTGCTCGACCCTGCGATTCGTCTCGACGAGCTGGCGGAGAATGTTCGAGCGTCGAACATCACCGGCCTGCTGGCGGAGTACGACCTGGTCGTCGACGGCACCGACGCGTTCGAGACGAAGTTTCTCCTCAACGACGCGGCGGTGCTCTTGCACAAGACGCTGGTTCATGGGGCGGTCTTGCAATGGGGGGGCCAGGTCACCACGGTCGTACCGGGCGGTCCGTGTCTGCGCTGCCTTTTCCAGGAGCCGCCCGAGCCGGACCAGGTGCCGAGCTGCGAGGAGGCCGGCATTATCGGCGCTGCCACCGGCGTGGTCGGCAGCGTGCAGGCCGAGGAGGCCCTCAAAGTCCTGCTGGGCGTGGGTGAGCCCCTTAGCGGCAGGATCTTCCAGCACGACGGCCTGCGCGGTGAGACCCGGATCACCGCGTATCCTCGAGATCCGGACTGCCCGGTGTGCTCATCTCATCGGCGCATCACCGATCTCTCACGATATGCCGACCAGGTTTCGCCGCGTGGGCACGTCCTGGTTTGATGGCGTCGACGGCGGAGATCGGCGTCTTTGGCGGATCGGGGTTCTACGAATGGCTCGAGGACGCCGAGGAAGTGAGGGTTGACACACCCTACGGCGCACCGAGCGGCGCACTGGCCATCGCCGATGTTGCCGGACGACGCGTCGCATTCATGCCGCGCCACGGACCCCGGCACGAGATTCCTGCACCCTTCGTGAATTACCGCGCCAATGTCTGGGCGATGCGCCAGCTGGGCGTGCGCCGCATCATCGGGCCGGCGGCAGTGGGTAGCCTGCAGCCCGACCTTCGCCCCGGCGACCTCATGATCTGCGACCAGTTCGTCGACCGAACCACCGGTCGGGCCGACACCTACTATCACGGCCCCGACGTCGTCCACATCAGCGCCGCCGATCCGTACTGTCCCGAGCTGCGGGCGCTCGCGGGACGGATCGCCGGGCAGCAATCCTTACGCTGGCGGCCGGCGGGCACAGTCGTCGTCGTGCAGGGGCCGCGCTTTAGCACGCGGGCGGAGAGCCGTTGGTATAGCGGGATGGGCTGGGACATCGTCGGCATGACCCAGTACCCTGAAGTGATCCTCGCCCGGGAGCTCGAGATGTGTTATCTGAACCTCTCGCTGGTCACGGACTACGATGCCGGCCTCGAAGGCGCGCCGGATGTCAGTGCCGTACAGGCTCGCGAGGTGATGCGGGTCCTCTCGGAAAACATCGTTCGCGTTCGCGACCTTCTCGCCGCCATGATCCCGATGATCCCGGCCGAACCGAGTTGCAACTGTCAGCGTTCGCTGGAGGGGGCTCGGCTATAAAAGAAGAAAGGCCGAGATTGGGGTCTCGGCCTTCAAGGAAGGGGAAGCGGGATCACGATATCCGCGGCCCTGTTAAGGACCCGTGAAGAGGCGGTAACGGCGCTGTCACGGGTCACGCTCGAACCGAGATCGGGCGTCAGCTATAGTCCGCAGAAATGAAGGTGCTGATCACCGGCGGCGCCGGCTTCATAGGTCAGCGCACCGGGCAGTTGCTCCTCCAGCAGGGGCATCAGGTCGGAATCCTCGATAACCTGTCGCCGCCGGCCCATGATGGCCCTCCAGCGCTGCCTGTCGGTATGGAGCTGATCGAGGGCGATGTCCGCAGGCGTGAAGACTGGGTCAAGGCCCTCAGAGAGAACGAGGTCGTGATCCATCTTGCCGACCACCATGACTATCTGCCGTCCTTCAGCAAGCTCTTCCACGTCAATGCGGTGGGGACGGCCATCCTCTTCGAGTTGCTCCTCGAAGGCAAGACATCCGTCCGGCGCGTAGTGCTGGGCTCGACGACCGCGGTCTACGGCGAAGGGAAATACCGCTGCGGCAAGGACGGCGATGTCTACCCGCAGCCGCGACGGGTCGATGCGCTGGAGCATGGCATCTGGGATCCGCCATGCCCGATTTGCGGCGGCGCGGTGACGCCGATGGTCACCGACGAATCGGTCGCGCGGCCGACGAGCGCGTACGGTCTCAGCAAGCTGGCCCAGGAAGACCTGGTGCGGCTCCTGGGGGAACGGCACGGCGTCGAATGGGTGATCCTTCGCTACGGCGCCGTCCAGGGACGGGGGCAGCCTTTCCAGAATGCCTACTACGGCGCGCTTCGGATTTTCGCGCTTCGCCTGGCCCATCACCTGCCGCCGGTCCTGCTCGAGGACGGCAACCAGCTGCGAGACTTCATCGACGTGGAGGACGTGGCGCGAGCCAACGTCGCGGCGCTGGCGGCGTTGCCGCCGGGCGCCTACAACGTGGCCAGCGGCCGCGCCCATACCGTGATGGACCTCGCCCGCATCCTGCTGCGGGTGGCCGAGCGCGAGATGACGCCCGAGACGCCCGGCCGCTACCGGGTCGGCGACGCCCGGCACGCGGTCCCTGACGTCAGCCGCCTGAAGGCCACCGGATGGGAGGCGCAGTCCGGGCTGGAGGGGATGGCGCGAGCGTACTGGCAGTGGCTACAGGCGCAGCCGAACCTCGACACCTACTTCGAAGGCGCCGATCACCTGATGGAGCGCACCGGCACCGTCCGCGTAGCTCGATGACGCGGGGAGCGATCCGGCGCTTTCCGATCCGCTACGCGATCCAGCGATGGAATGACGGCATCTGGTTCTACGGCAGCTTCTTCATCATCCTGGTGGTGCTGGTCGCGGTGAATCTGCGTCAGGGGCATCAAATCGCCTCCTTCATCCCCGTACTGGTGCTCGACCTCGCGATCCTCGTCACCTTCTGGCTGATGCGGTCGTTTTCGTACGTGGAGATCGCCGACGACTCGCTGCGGGTCCGCTATCTCTTTCGACATGTCGAGCTGCCCTACACGGCGCTCTCCCGGGTGCGGCGCCAACCTCTCGAGGTGGCATTCCAGCCCGCCGAGCGGCGGCGCTTCGTCAATCGGTTCGTGCGACGCCTGGCCAAAGAACCGGCAGCCTACATCCGCCTCGATCGGCGCCAGCGTGACCTGGTCGAGCACACGGAACGGCAGCTCGGGCCGCGCCTTGTGGCGGGGGCCGACGTGGTCGTCCCCATCGTCGACGTGGACGATTTCGTCGCCGAGATGAAGGGCCGGCTGCGCGGTCCGGCCAGCTGATGAGCGTCGCCCCAACCGCCGGTACGGCGCCGAGCTCGCCCGCGGTCCATCGACCTCGCCGGAGCTGGTGGCGGATCGACCGCCATGATGTCCTCTGGCTGATCGCTCTCACGCTGGTCGCGGGCGCGCTGCGCTTCGGCAGCCCCTTCTTTCTCGACATCTTTGCCCACCCAGGCTCGGCCGCGCCGGTCAGCGCCTGGGGCATCGGGCACAACTATCAGGACCCGTCGCTCCCCGGGCTGGGCAAGCCAAACGACATCGCGCCCAACTCGCCCTTCGTCTTCGACGAACTCTACTTCGCCAACGACGCACACGACGACCTGCTGGGCCGGGACTACTTCGATCCCGAGCCACCCCTGGCCAAGCTGATCATCGCCATCGGCATCAAGCTGTTCGGCTTCAACTCCTTCGGCTGGCGCTTCATGCCCGCGCTCTTCGGCACAGCCCTCATCCCGCTGATGTACCTGCTCGCCCGGCAGCTACTCACCGTGCGCTTTTTCGCGATCGCGGCCGGCGTGCTGACGGCGTTCGACGGGCTGACGTTCGTCGAGTCAAGGACCGCCGTGATCGACATCATCCCGATCACGCTGGTAGTGCTTGCCTACCTCCTGTTCCACCTGCACCTCAACGCCGACACGGTCGCGCGGCGGCGGTGGATGATTGTGCTGACCGGCCTCGCCCTGGGGCTCGCCATCAGTGCCAAATGGACGACGCTCGCGGCCTACGGCACGATCATTGTGATTCTCGGGCTGCGACTCATCCTCCGATGGACTCGCTACGACGGTGCCACCGGCGGGATTGCGCTGCTCAGCCTGGCTCTGCTGCCGGCCGTCGTCTACGGCTTGAGCTTCCTCCGCTATCTGACGATCACCCACGGCATCACCAACTTGCCCCAACCGGCGCTGTCCTTCACGGCCCTCCACTTCAACCCCGGGGCTGCCTGGACAGAGATCGCGGAATGGCATCGGCAGACGTGGCTGTACCACATCAACCTGAAGGCCGATCACATCTTCTACAGCCCGTGGTGGTCGTGGCCGCTCGACTTCCGACCGGTCGTCTACTACTACACCGGCAAAGGTCTCGGCATCGACCAAACCACCGGCTCGGCACTGGTGGCGGAGATCTTCAACCTGGGTAATCCGCTGATCTGGTGGGCGGCGACCTTTTCACTGGTCGGGATCGCGGCCAGCCTCCCCACCCTCATCCAGGGCTACCGTTCGCGACGCGATCTCGACCCCGCCGAGGCTGAGCGAACCGACCTGGCGGGTCCGCTGGACCAGCGGCTGTATGTCTCCGTCTTTGTCCTGGTCGCCTTCATCGGCGCCTGGCTGCCACTCGCTCTCGTGCCCCGCGGCCTGTTTCTCTATCACATGCTCGGCGGCCTGCCCGCCATGTTCCTGGCGTTGGCGCTGGCGCTGACCTACCTGCGCTCGCTTCGCGGGCTGATGCCGGGCCTCGCCTTGCGCCTGAGCGGCACGGTGCCGGCATACGCCTATCTGGTGATGGTGATCGGGTTCTTTCTCTACTTCTATCCGTTGTGGACCGGGCTACCGCTGACCGCAGACGCGTTGAACAGCCACGTCTGGTTCGCGTTCGTGAAGCCCTGGCCCAACTGGTGTCTTTGCTACTGGACCTCCCCGGGCTAGCGCTCGCCGCCGGCTGCCTGGTCCTCGGACTGGGCCTCTCGTCCGGCGGGCCGCCCTGGCTGACCTTCGGGGAGCGGCTGGTGATCGGGATGGTGCTGGCGATCGTGGGGCTGACGATGGTCGGCTACGGACTCGCGCTGCTCGTAGGCGTTGGGATGGTGCTCGTGCTGCTGCTCACGGCGTTCGGGCTGCTGGCCGGCGGCTATCTCCTGTGGAGGCACCGGCCGACGCTGCGCGCGCAAATCGTTCCGAGGGCATGGGCCTTGCCGGCGGCGGTTGTGGTGATGGCGCTGGCCATGGGGTACCTCTTCAGCCGCGCCGTCGAGGTCACGCCCGACGCCTGGCTGGCGCAGTACAACAACACGTGGTCGGACTGGTCGTTCCATGCCAGCTACACGACCACCTTCGTCTACGGCCACAACCTGCCGCCCCAGAATCCCATCTTCGCCGGGAAACCCTTTCGCTACCCGTTTGCGCCGGACTTCACCAGCGCCCTGCTGGTGGGTGGCGGCTGGAGCATCCCGGCGGCGTTGATCTGGCCGAGCTGGGCGCTGACCGTGCTGGCGCTGAGCGGGCTCATCCTCTGGGCGCGCCGGCTGACCGGCGGCATCGGGGCGGGCGTGATCGCGGTGACCCTGACGCTGCTTGGCGGCGGGCTCGGGTTCTGGTTCTTCTTCGGCGACGCGGCCCGCCTGGGACTGGTCACGACGCTGCTCCACATCCCCCGGACCTATGACCGGTTCGATCCGCCGGTCAACATCCAGTGGTACAACCCGATTCTTTCCTACTATCTCCCCCAGCGATCGTTCGTGTTCGGCGCCGCCGTCGTCATGGCGGTGCTGCTGCTGCTGACCCCGCCATTGCTGCACACGCCGTTCTTTGATTGGCGCGCGACCCTAACGGCGGTCCGGCAGTCGTGGCGGCGATGGACGATCAAGAACGAGGCGGTGGCCTTCCTGGTCGCCGGGGCGCTGACCGGGCTGCTGCCACTCATCCACGTCCACAGCCTGGTGGTCCTCGGCGTCGTCACCGCCTGCTGGGCGCTCCTCTTTCCGCGGCCGGCGTGGATCGGGTTCTTCGGGGTCATGCTGCTGCTCGCGGTGCCGCGCCTGCTCATGGCCGTGCCGGGCGATCCCGGCGCGCCGCCCGAGCATCAGTACCCGCGCTGGTTGATCGGCTGGATGTCGGGAACCGACGCTCCGCCGTGGTTCTGGATCAAGAACACCGGGCTGTTCATCCCGCTCCTGCTGCTTGCCCTGCTGAGCCCGCTGGCGCTCCGGGGTCGGGCGCGACTGCTGATCGCGCCGTTCAGCCTGGTCTTTCTGATCGCCAACCTGGTCAAGTTCCAGCCCTGGGATTGGGACAACAGCAAGCTGCTCGTCTTCTGGTATCTGGCCAGCGGCGTCGCAGTGGGCGCCCTGCTGGTGCGGCTCTGGCGGAGTCATGCGTTGGCCGCCATTGGCGCCACCGCGATCTGGCTGAGCCTCACCCTGTCAGGGGGACTCTCGTTGATGCAGTACCTGCCGCCTCAAGGGCCGTCTTATGTCTGGTTCACCGCGGAGCAGGTGCAGCTCGCAGCCGATGTGCGCCGGCTGACGCCGGCGAAGGCCGTCTTCGTTACCGGTGAGCAGCCGAACAACCCGATTGCGGATCTCGCCGGACGCTCGGTGGTGATGAGCTACCCCGGATGGCTCTGGAGCTACGGCATCGACTACAGCCAGCGCGAGGCCGACCTGTCAAGGATCTACCGGGGCGGCGCCGCCGCCCTCGACCTGCTTCACCGCTATCACGCCGACTATGTGGTGATCGGCCCCGACGAGCGCAACACCATGCAGCCCGACGTCGACTACTTCAATGCCGAGTTCCGGCTGGTGCTGCATACGGCGAACTACCAGATCTTCGCGGTCCCCGGATAGCGTGGCTAGAATGCACGCGTGCTGACGCGGTTCCTGATCCACGTCGTCGCCCTTTTCTTCGTCTTCTATTTCATCTGGCACGTCCACCAGAGCATCCTGGGCGCGGTCATCATCATGGCGGTCATCCTGGCGCTGGTGAATGCCATCATTCGTCCTGTCCTTCTCATCCTGACACTACCGGTGACGGTCCTCACCCTGGGACTGTTCGTGGTCATCCTCAACGCGCTCCTCTTCGGGCTGTCGTTCGCGGTGCTGCAAGGCATCATGGGCGTGCACTTCGACCTGACCTTTCTCCAGATCCTGATCGGTTACGTGATCTACGTGATCGTGAGCACCGTGCTCACCCATCTGATCCACTAGAAAGCCCAGTAGCCGCGGCTGAAGGCCAGTCCGAAGATGATGAGCGCGACAAAGGACAGCCCCAGCAGCGGGAGATAGATCCACCCGCTCCGGATGCGTCCGGCGAGCAGGAAGAGCGGGTACATGCTGAGCAGGTAACGGGGAATGCTCAGCCAGAACGGCAGAAACGTCACCATCGCGGTCACGGCGCTCGCGTAGGCGGCATCGGACGGACGTAGCCGCAGCCAGCTCAGCGTGGCGGTTGCGTAGGCGGCGATCCCACCGGCGATCTCTCCGGCGCCAACCGTCAGCCGTTCCCAGGGCACCCTCCAGGTGAGGCCCCGCACGGCATCCGCAAAACCCACCCAGGGAGCGGCGAACGAATGCGACCAATGCTGCCGCTGCACCGTGACGAAGGCGAATGGGTCAGAAAGCACAACGAGGTTTAAGACCAGGTAGGCAACGAACCCCAGGACGACGAGCACGGCTGACGCGGCCGCCCGCCAGACTTCGTGCAGGACGCGCCGGCCGGCGTAGAGCTCGATCAGCAGGAAGGGCAACAACGCCAGCCCGGTCAGCCGGGCCGCCGCCGCCAGTCCTCCCAGCATCCCGGCCACCAGCCAGCGCCGTCGCCGGGCCGCCAGCACCGAGCCGAAGGCGAGCGCGCAGAACAGGGCCTCGGTGTAGCCGACCAGGAGAAAATAGGCGGTGGGGAAGACGGTGAAGAAGGCGGCGGCCCGGAAGGCCGCGCGCTCACGGTCATCGTGGCGGGCGATCTCATATAGGAGGATGGCCGCCGCCACCCCGGCGACGTTGCTGATCAGCAGCGCCGCCGTGCGGGCCGGCAGTCCGATGGCGGCCAGCGCGCCGATCAGCGCCGGGTACAGGGGAAAGAAGGCGATCAGGTTGCGAGCGTCGCCGTTGGCGGCGTAACCGTGGGTGGCGAGAAAAAGATAATGGCGCGCATCCCATTGATCCCAGGCCTGGCCGAGGACCGTCAGAGGGTCGGGGCCGGCCCCGAACTCGATCAGCGTCAGGCTGATGAGGAGGATTTTCACCAGCAGCGCGAGGACGAGCAGACTCAGCCAGGGCGCAAACCGCGTCGCCGGCCGCCGTGGTACGGCCGGGCTTGGGGTAGGATAGCGACTCGGCCTGCCGGCCGCTTCACTGAGTGACCTCACTTAACTGGCTTCCCATCGTCCGCGCCATCGCCGCGGAGGTGCGCGCCGCGGTTCGGCCACTGGCCGGCACGGCGAAGGCCCGCGAGGTGGTCGGCCTCGGCGCCGGCGGCGATCAGACGATTTACCTCGATCAGCTCGCTGAACAGATCGTGCTGCGGCACCTGGAGCAAGCGTATCGCAGCGGTTTTCGGTTCCGGCTGATCTCGGAGGAGCTCGGCGAGCGCGAGTTCGGTGGCTCGCCGCTGGTGCTGGTCGACCCCCTGGACGGCAGTGTGAACGCCAAAATGGGGCTGCCATACTATGCCGTCGTGCTGGCCGTCACGGAGGGTGACCGATTTCGAGATGTTCGGCTCGGCTACGTGCAGAACCTGGTGAGCGGCGAGGAGTTCCACGCCTACGCCGGCGGTGGGGCCTTTTACCAGGGTGAGCGGCTGCGCCCGCCGGCCCCAACCTTCGACGGGCGGTCGATCCCTCTGGTCCAGATCGATGCCCCGACCGGCGCCGATCCCCGCGAGCGGGCGGCACCCATCCTGGCGAGGGCGGAGAAAGTCCGGCAACTCGGCTCCGCCGCGCTGAATCTCTGCCACACCGCCACCGGTGGGGTCACGCTCCAGGTGACGCCGGCCCCGGTGCGGGCCTTCGACCTGGCCGGGCCGCTGCTGATCCTGCGGGAGGCCGGTGGCGTGGCAACGGATTTCGATGGCCGGCCGCTCGACAGCACCTCGGTTCGACTGGATTCGCGCACGACCTTGCTGGCCTCGCTCTCCCCGCAACTTCATGCCTACGCCCTGCAGTTGCTCGGCACGCGAGTCGCCTGATGCTCGAGCCGCTAAAGACGACCTTCATCCTCCTCTCCTTCGAGGGCCCCGACATCTACTCCCAGGCCGGCGGGCTGGGGGTGAGGGTGAAGGAACTCTCCCGGGCCCTGGCCGAGCGCGGCTATGAGACCCACCTGTTCTTCGTGGGCGATCCCAATCTCCCGGCGGATGAAACGATGCCGGACGGGCGGCTCTCCCTCCATCGATGGAGCCAGTGGATCAGCCGTTACCACCCGGTGGGAGTTTACGACGGCGAGGACGACAAGGTTGCGGACCTCAACCGCAGCCTCCCGGACACCCTGGTCACCGACTTCATCAAGCCGGCGATCGCCCGCGGCAACACCGTCGTGGTCCTGGGTGAGGAGTGGCATATCGCCCACGCCATGACGCTCATCTCGGATGCCCTCTATTTCGCCGGGTTGCGCGACCGGTGCCTGCTGCTCTGGAATGCGAACAATCATTTCTCGTTTCACCGCATCAATTGGGCGCAGCTCGCCTTTACCTGCACATTGATGACGGTCAGCCGCTACATGAAGCACATCATGTGGCGCTGGGGCATCAACCCGATCGTGGTGCCAAACGGCATCCCGGGGTCGATGATGGCGCGGGTGAGTCAGGCGCAAGTCCGCGCGGTCCGGGCCGCCGTCAACGCCCCGGCCTTTCTCTTCAAGATCGGCCGTTTCAGCCCGGATAAGCGATGGCACCAGGCCATCGCGGCGGTCGGCCTGCTGAAGGAGCGCGGCGTGGCGACCCGGCTGCTCATGCGCGGTGGGCTCGAACCCTTCGGCAGTGAGGTGCTCGACTTCGCCGCCCAGCGCGGACTGCGGGTGGCGCGGCTGGCGACGCCGATCGAGGATGTCGCCGGCCTGGCCCGGACACTGAGGGAGCACGCCGACGCCGACCTCTGGAACGTCACCGCATTCTTACCGGATGATCTTCTGCCGGTGCTCTACGCCTCGGCCACGGCCACCCTGGCGAACAGCGGCCACGAGCCGTTCGGCCTGGTCGGGTTGGAGGCGATGGCCTCGGGCGGGGTCGCATTCGTGGGGGCGACCGGGGAAGAGTACGCGCAAGCATTCAAGAACGCGATCGTCATCGAGACGGAGGACGCGGCGGAAATCGTGGCTTACGTCACCCACCTGGCGGAGCACCCGGATACCGCGCGCAACCTGCGGATCGCCGCCCAGCGGACGGCGCGGGATTACACCTGGCAGCGGGTGATCGACATCCTGCTCCAGCGTCTCGAGTTCGTGGCGCTCAAGCAGGGCCTGACATCGCCTGAGCCAGATAGCACGGTTTGAGAGGATAAAGCGAATGCCGAACGCCCTGGTCATCTATATGGTCGCGCACCAGCCGCGCCGGGTGCGGCTGCCGGCGCAGCTGATCGCGCGGGGCACGCCGCCCGAGAAGATGGACGCGCTGATCTTCGATGACCAAATGGACCGGCGCTACTTCGACAAAGTGGCGAAGTACTGCTACCGACCCGCCACCGAGCTCTTCCAGTCGCTCGTCGAGAAGGGAATGAAGATCTCCCTCGGTTTCTCGGTATCGCTCCTTCTGCAGATGCGTCGCTTCTCGCCCGACGTGCTGGCCGGGTTCCAGAAGCTGGTCAGCCACGAGAACGTCGAGCTGGTCGCGGTCGAGCCATATCACTCGTTCATCTTCTATCTCGATATCGCAGCGTTTGCGGACCGGATGGCCTGGGGGAAAGGGCAGCTCGAGGAGACCTTCCAGAAACGGATCGCCGTCACCGACACAACCGAGATGTTCATGTCGAACGATGTCTATTTCCAGCTGCAGCTGAGCGGATTCAAGGGGGCGGTCATGGATGGGCGGCCATGGGTCATGGGCTGGCGCGAACCGACCCACCTCTATCGCTACCCCAATGAAGAGATGCGACTCTTCACCCGCCATTACGAACTGAGCGACGATGTCGGCTACCGCTTCAGCAACCGGGATTGGAACGGGTGGCCACTGATGGCCGACACCTATGCCAACTGGGTGCGCCGGGCGATGGGTGAGTTCGTCTTTCTGGCCTGGGACTTCGAAACCTTCGGCGAACATCATCGCGCCGACTCCGGCATCTTCCCCTTCATGCACGCGCTCCACGCCGACTTCGTCAAGAACAAGATGCGCTACCTCAGCCCCTCCGAGGCGATCGGCGCCTTCACGAAGGCGCATGAGATGCCCCTGCCCGAATATGGCTGCACCTGGGCAGGTGACGGTGGGATGGATTTCTTTCTGGGCAACGAGGCGCAGCAGGGGATCTTTCGATTGATGCATCACATCTACAACAAAGCCAGGCTGACCAAACACCCGCACCTGATCGACATCGCGATGTGGCTCTTGCAGTCGGACAACCTGCATCTGATCCAGTGGTTCTCCAAGGCCGGCAGCCAGGCGGAGGTCTCGGCCTACTTCACGCCAGACGAGTGGTGGGAGCTTGGCGCGCTCGGCATCCTGCGGGAGCAACAGCGCGTGTACGTGAATTTTCTTCGCGCCATGGACGAGTACGTCTAGCGGCGAGACGCCCAGAGCCCCCCGAGGGACCCGGCTCTTCACCGTCGGGCACTCAACCCGCACTCTTGATGAGCTCGTTGACCTGCTGAAGGACCACGGCATCGTCCAGCTGGTCGATGTGCGCCACTATCCACGCTCACGCCGAAACCCCCAGTCGAACCAGGATCTACTGACCAGCGAGTTGCCGCGCCGGGGCATCGCCTATGTCTGGGATGAGGACCTGGGCGGGTTTCGCACTGGCGGCTACCAGGCTTACATGGCCACCCCCACGTTTGCCGCCGGGCTGCGCCGCCTCGAACGTCTGGTCGCCCGCGCGACGACCTGCATCATGTGCGCGGAAGTCGTCTGGTTTCGCTGCCACCGCCGGTTCATCGCGCGGCAAATGGTGGCGCGCGGTTACCGGGTAACGCACATCGTCACGCGCGGAAAACCGGGATACGATGAGCCCTTGCCCGCTGATAGTCAGCCAACATAGAATCCTTGAGGAATGGTGATGCGGGGACTCCGTGAGGGCGGGGTCCCGGCTCCTCAACCCGTCAGCGACTTTCCACCTGTGCTGGTCGCCGATGACGACCTTGACGTCCGGACCATGCTCCGCACGCTCCTCGAGCTCGATGGCCACGAGGTCATGGAAGCTAGGGACGGCCACGAGGCCTGGAAGGTCTGCATCGAGTTCCAACCCTCGGTGGTGGTCGCGGATATCCAGATGCCCGGCATCGATGGGCTGCAACTCTGCCGGCGAATCCGAGCGAGCAAGTACTCCCCGGATATCAAGGTGATCGTCTACACGGCCGGGATGGCGACGCCGGAAGAGGCGAAGCGGGCCGGCTGCGACGAGTATTTCCTCAAGACGGACCCCCTGCCGAGGCTGCGCGCAAAGATTCGCCAGTACACCGGGTCCCGGCCGGGCCGCCCCCCCTCCTGACGGTTGGGACCGCCGGTAACCGGCCTGGCGGCCCCCGGTCGAGGCCAAGCCGTCATCGTTCTGAATACGATCCGTATTCGGGGGCTGCAAGGTCGCACGCGGAGGCCCGGTTATACCGCAGGGGTGCCTGCCTTTCCCGTGCCTCCCTTGCCTGCCGTCATCGACCTGTCACTGGTCGCCGTGGCGTTGGGTTCCCTGTTGATCCTGCGCCTCGCGCATGGCGCGTTGCCCTGGGGGCACCTGATGATCGCAGTCGGGCCCGACGGCCGGCCGATGCGGCCCAGGGTGAAGTGGCATCTATGGTCGATCAGCCGGGGCGAGCCACCCCGCCTGGCGGCCATCGGCGGGCTTGCCTCGGTCACCCTGGGATGCGCGGCCGCCGCGGCGGTCAGTCCGCGGCTCGTCGAGTCGGTGTTTCGCCCCGTGAGCTCCATGTGGACCACCTTGATGATCTTCACGGTGGCCGTCTCGACCATCCTGATCCCGCTTGGCCTTTCGGTCCTGGTCCGCGCCCTGATGGACATCGCCGCGCGGCGATCCTCAATGATGGGGCTGGTGGTCGGAATGCGGCGCGACGCGGGCATCTTCGGCCGCACCTACCGGATCGCCGTGCAGGCCGGCGATCGGGCCATGGCAAAACGGCTCTGGGCCGAGTCCTTCCGTATCAACCGCGGGACCTTTGAGCGCCTCAGCCCCGGCGACCGGATCGGCCTCGAATACTCGCCCCGCCTTCGATACGTCTATCAGACGGTGCTCCCCGAACCGCAAAAAAAAGCGGTCGGTTAGTTAGACTCTTTTGCCGTGACGCGACCCCTGCATGTGGCCTTCGTCTGGCACATGCACCAGCCGTACTACAAGGATGACCTGCAGCACACCTTCCTTTTGCCCTGGGTGCGGTTGCGCTGCGCCAAGGACTACTACAAGATGCCGGCGCTGCTCGATGACTATCCGGCGATCAAGCAAACGTTCAACCTGGTGCCCGCGCTGGTGGCCCAGGTGGCGGACTACGTCGATGGCCAGGATAGCGACGTCTACCTGGACCTTGCCCGCCGGCCGGCGTCGGAGCTGACGACCGAGGAGCGCGCCTTCATCGCCCGCTGGATGACCGAGTCGAGCCAGCTCCGCCGTGTCCGCCAGTATCCGCGCTACCTGGACCTCACCCGCAAGCGAGAACAGGCCTGGCCACGCACCGCCGACGACATGGCGAAATTGTTCTCGGACGCGGAGCTCCGCGACCTGCAGGTATGGTTCAACCTCTCGTGGATCGGCCCCGAAGTCATCAGCGCTGATGCCCGCCTGGGCGAGCTGGTGAGAAAGGGCCGGGACTTTTCCGAGGATGACAAGGAGCCGGTCTTTAGCGCCCACTTCGATTTGTTGCGCAAGGTGCTACCGAAGTATCGGGAGGTGCAAGACCGGGGTCAGGCGGAGCTGATCACCAGCCCGTACTACCATCCGATCCTGCCGCTGATCGCCGACCTGGGCATCGCCCGCGTCGCGCGCCCTGACCTGGCCATGCCACGCAGGCGGTTCACGCACCCGGACGACGCTGCGGAGCAGGTGCGGCTTGGCATCGAATCCCATACTCTTCACTTTTCCAATCGACCCCGCGGGATCTGGCCGCCGGAGGCGGCGGTTTCGGATGATGTGGCCCGGCTGGCCGCCGAGCAGCGGCTCGACTGGATGCTCAGCGACGAGGGCATCCTTGCCCTCTCATCGGGCAGTCCCATCAACCGGGATGGCGACGGACGGCTGATGCAGCCTGAGCTGCTCTATGCGCCCTATCGAGTGCAGACCGGTGGTCCGCCCATCCATCTGGTGTTTCGCGACGGCCGGCTCTCGAACGCGATTGGATTCGAATACCAGAATTCCGCCCCCGACGAGGCCGCGAAAGACCTCATCGGCCGTCTGCACGGCACCCAACGCCGCCAGGAGGATGCACCCCTGCTCGCCGTGATTGCGCTGGACGGCGAAAACTGCTGGGATTTCTACGAAGGGAACGGCAACGACTTCCTTCATTCGCTCTACCGCCGCCTCAGTCATGACCCCGATCTCAAGACCGTGACCGTGTCAGAATTCCTGGCCGAGTTTCCGTCACAGCGATCGCTGGCCCGGATCCATCCGGGGTCCTGGATCAACGCCAACTTTGACACCTGGGTCGGAGACCAGGAACACAACGTCGCCTGGGAATTCCTGGCCGAGGCGCGCGACTTCCTGAGCGAGCGGGAGCGCCAGGCCGATGCTCCGGCGGAGCTCGCAGCCGCGCGCCGGGAAGCCCTGATCGCAGAAGGGAGCGACTGGTTCTGGTGGTTCGGCCGCTCCCACGATTCGGGGATGGACCAGATCTGGGACAGCCTGTTCCGGCTCCATCTGCGCAACATCTATATGTCGTGTCAGCAGCCGCCGCCGGCGAGTCTCTATCAGTCGATCGTGAAGGACGCCGAGAGCTCGGCCTCCAAGCGGCCGGATCGGAAGATCACCCCCAAGCTCAACGGTGCGGTCGACCATGAGGAGTGGAATGCCGCGGGCTACGTGGACGTCACGGCGCTATTCGGCGCGATGCATCCGCCGAAGGGCGCGATCCGCCGGATCTGGTTCGGTCACGACGACCGCAACCTTTATCTGCGGTTCGACCTGCTCGGTGGCGGCCGGCCGCCGCGGGCGGTCGAGCTCGAGATGCTCTTCTCGGCACGCCCGGGGCGACGTCCCGATGGCGAGGGGGACGCCGGCGGGCGGCCGAAGCGGACCGGCCGCGGCGATTTCGGTTTCGACCCGGCCTTTCGCCTGACGGCGCGGCGCGACGGCGTCGACTTCCAGCTCGAGCTGCGCGAGATGGCGCCCGCCGTGGCCGGCAACCCGCCCCGCTGGGCCGGCCGGGCGACCGCCGGGGAGGCGCTGGCGTTTGCCCTTCCATTCGAGGCGCTCGGCCAGGATCCGGGCGAACGGCTCGACATGGTGGCGCTAGCCTATGAGGATGGCAAACCCGTGGAACAGCTGCCGCCCACCGGCTCGATCGCCGTCCGGGTACCGGGTGACGGCTCCACCAGTCGGGAGGACCGGCCGCTGAAAATTCTCCTTGTCTCGGCGGAGGTGGCGCCGTTCGCGAAGGTCGGCGGGCTGGCCGACGTGGCCGGGGCGTTGCCCAAAGCCTTGAAGGCGATGGGCCACGACGTTCGGGTGGTGATGCCGCGCTACGGCAGCATCGACGTGGAAAAGTATGGCCTCCGCGCAGTGCTGACCAACCTGGGGGTGCCGCTGGCGCATCAGCCGGTCAACGCCGATGTGCTCGAGGGGCGGATCGGCGAGAACATTCCGATCTATTTCATCGAAAATCAGCAATTCTTCGGTCGCGAGGGGATGTATGGATTCTGGGACGATGATGCGCGCTTCATTTACTTCAGCCGGGCCGCGCTGGAGATGCTCCGCCCGCTCGGGTTCCAGCCGGATGTGATCCACGTGAATGACTGGCACACCGCCGTCATCCCCAACATGCTGGCCCGCCTCTATGCCTCTGACCCGTTCTTTGCGGACATGGCGACCGTGCTCACGATCCACAATCTCGCGTTTCAGGGGGTCTTCGGCTACGGCACGCTCCACCTGGCGGACCTCGAGCCGTGGGGCCTGATCAAGGCGGGCATTCCGGGGCTGGACGACATCGTCAACCTGCTTGGTCGTGGCCTGTACTTTTCCGACATCGTCAACACCGTCAGCAACCGATATGCGGAAGAGATCCTCACGCCGGAATACGGCGAGAAAATGGATCCCCTGCTCCGAGCCTTTCGCGGCAAGCTCCACGGGATCATCAACGGCATCGATTACGAGGTCTTCGATCCGCTGACCGATGCCTCGATCGCCGCCCGCTATGACGTCAACACCGTTGAGAAGAAGGTTGAGAACAAGCTGGCCCTCCAGAACGAAGTCGGGCTCCCGCAGGATCCCGCCATCCCGGTCATCGGCCTGATCTCTCGTCTCTACGATCAGAAGGGACTCGACCTGATCGCCAACATCATGTGGGGGTTGATGCGACTGAACCTGCAGCTCGTCGTGCTTGGCGCCGGTGACGCCCGCTACGAGGAGATGTTCCGGGCCAATGCCCGCGACAACCCGCAGAAGGTGGCGGCGACCATTGGCTTCAAACCGGTACTGGCCCAACACATCTATGCCGGCTCGGACCTTTTCCTGATGCCCTCGCGCTTCGAGCCGTGCGGTCTCGGCCAGCTGATCAGTCTTCGATACGGCACCATTCCGATCGTGCGCGCCACCGGCGGACTGGCGGACACGATCGCCGACTGGGACCCGGTCAAGCAGAGCGGCAACGGGTTCGTCTTCAGCGCCTACGACCACTGGGACCTGTATGCCCAGGTGGTGCGGGCGCTGGAAAACTTTCGCCAGCCGGCGCTCTGGCGCCGGCTCCAGGCCAATGCGATGTCCACCGACGTCAGCTGGGCGAACTCCGCCGACAAGTATGTCCGCCTCTACCATACCGCCATCGCCAACCATGCCGAGGCGACGGAGTACTCGGCGACGGCGGCTGGGCCCTACGGCTGGTCGGAACCGGAAAAAGCGGCCGGCTCCTAAATAGAGGCCAACCGTTGGGCCCTGCCTCTAATAGAGGCTAATATTTGATGCTTTTTCTTGATGAATTGACATCGCGTGGTGCATGATTACGGCGATTCGGCGCCAGCTCGAGGCTGGACGGCGACCCATCACTGCCCTGGAAGGGAGGTAATTGACGTATATGGACGGATCACTCGGTAAGGCGAAACGGTGGCGAGTCCCGATGGTCGCCGCCACGATTGCGATTCTGGTGGCCGCGTGCGGCAACACGGCGCCGTCATCGGAAACGCCGAAGAACGGCGGCACGTTGATCTGGGCGCTCGACTCCGACGCCACGAGCTTGAATCCGTTCGTCATCTCGACGCTTCCGGAGTTTCGGGTCATTTCGTTTCTTTTCCCGAATCTGTACGCGGCCGACAAGAATCTCAATGTCGTCCCCGACCTGGCTGACGGCATGCCCTCGGTGTCGAGCGATGGGCTCGTGTGGACCGTCAAGCTGAAGAAGAACGCCAAGTGGAGTGACGGAACCCCGATCACCGCCGACGACGTCCTCGCCACTCAGAAAATCCAGGGCGACCCGAAGCTGGATACCGACTACTCCTACGACTGGAGCAAGCTCAAGACGATCGAGAAGGTCGATGCCAATACCGTGAAGTACACGCTGACCCAGCCCTTCGCCCCCTTCCTGGCCTCTAATCTTGTCGGCTACGTCGCTCCAGCCGAGGTCTACGGGAAACTCGACCCGGCAAAGATTCGGGATGATCCCGTGTCAAAGGCCCCGACCGTGTTCGGTGGCGCCTACAAGCTGGACAAGTGGATCCCCGGCCAGGAGTTCGACTTATCGGCCAACCCGAACTACTACAACGGCCGGCCTCACTACGACAAGGTGATCGGGAAGATCATCACCGACGCCACCGCCGCCGCCAACGCGCTGATCAATGGCGACGTCGCCTGGCACCCGTCGCTGGGCGAGTCAGGCGCCGGTGGAATCAGCAAGGCCAAGAAGTCGAGCAACGTGCAGGTTCATACCTATCAGGACCTGGGCTATATCGACTTCCGGATGAATACGCGCAAGGGTCACATCTTCGACAACGTGCTGACTCGCCAGGCGCTGGCCTCCGTGCTGGACAAGCCGTCGATCGTGCAGGCCGCCACCCAGGGCGCCGGGGCCCCGTTGTGGGGCGACATCGTGCCCGCCTCCTGGGCCTACGACGCAAATTCCGTGGTGAAGTACCCGCTCGATGTCAACAAGGCCAAGTCGCTGATGCAGCAGGCCGGCTGGACCATCGGGTCCGACGGCGTCGCGACCCGGCCCAACCCGACCGGGTCGGGCACGCAGAAATTCGTGGGCAAGATCCGGGTGCGCGCCGGCAAGCCGGACCGCCTCAAGGCCGCCGAGATCATCTCGGACCAGGTGAAGCAGATCGGGATGCAGCTAACCCCCGAGCCGACCGACTTCAAGGTGTTCTACCCGCCGATCCAGAAGGGCCAGTTCGACGTGTTCATCGCCGGCTTCAGCCTGACCCTCGAACCGGACGACTACAGCACGGCCCACTCCAGCCAGCTCCAGCCGGAGCACCACGAGGGGCAAAACTGGACCGGCTATTCCAACCCGCAGCTGGACTCGCTGATCGACCAGGAGCGCGCCACGGTCAAGGCAACCGATGCCGAGACCAAGGCCGCCCGAAAGGCGATCTTCAACCAGATCGAGAAGATCATCAGCGGTGACGTCCAGACCTACATGCTCTGGGCCGATGTGTCGTCCATGGGATGGACGACCAACGTGGGCGACGTATCCGCGGGCAGTGGCGACAATACGATCTACTACGACTCGAACAACAACCCGGCGTCGCGCGCCCAGTGGTACTCGAAGAGCGGTAAGTAGCTAACTCGACCGGGCGACATCCGGGGAGGCCGACGCCTCCTCGGGTGAACCCGGCGGCGGCACCGATCGGCGCGTTCGCTATGCTTCTTGCGGGAGCTACCCGGCAATGAGCGGGAACCCCTGACCGAGGCGGAATAAAGCGTCATTAGGATGAACAGGTGACCTTCTATCTGATCCGGCGGGTCGCCATCGGGATTTTGCTGCTCTTCCTCATGTCCGCCATGTTCTTCACCCTGACCCGCGTCACGCCGGGTCGCCCGATCAGCGTTGGCGAGAACCCGAAAATCCATCAGTCGGTGATCAACCTCCGGCTTCACCGGCTGGGGCTGACCGACGAACAGGGAAACTCCTATCCCATCCCCCAGCAATACGTGCTCTACCTGGGAGCTCTCCTCCACGGCGACCTCGGCGACTCCTACGTCAACCACGAGAAGGTCACCACGCTGCTGCTGCAGCGGCTGCCGAACTCCATCCTGCTGCTCGGCGCTGCTCTGCTGGTGGCGCTGGCGATCGGGATCCCGCTCGGGATCTTTGCCGCAACCCGGCAGTACTCCAAACTCGACATCACCACGTCCCTGGTCTCCTACGTCGGCGTGTCGATTCCCAGCTTCGTGCTGGGCATCTATCTGCTGCTCATCTTTGGGGTGATCTTGAGACAGTCGCCGCTCCACTGGGGGTTCCCCCTCTTTGGGATGCACACGGGTGGGGTCGATGACCCCATCGACCTCCTCTACCACATGGTGCTGCCGGTGACCTCCCTCGCCATCCTGCAGATCGCGATCTTCAGCCGCTTCATGCGGGCCAGCATGCTGGAGGTGCTCCACCAGGACTACATCCGGACGGCGCGGGCGAAGGGCCTGTCGCTCGAGAAGGTCAATTACAAGCACGCGCTGCGGAACGCCATCCTGCCGATCATCACCCTCGTGGCCATCGCGATCCCTCAGATCGTCAACGGCGCCATCATCACGGAAGGCATCTTCAGCTGGCCGGGGACCGGACAGCTCGCCTTCCAGGCGGTGGTCGATCGCGACTACCCGGTCATCCTCGGGGTCGTGATGCTGGTGGCGGCCGGGACCGTCCTGTTCAATCTGATCGCCGACGTGACCTACGCGGTCGCCGATCCAAGGATCCGTTACTGATGGCGCAGGTCCCCCCGCTGCCGATCGGTCCCGCCGGCGTCCCCGGTGCCGTCCCAGACCAGCTCTCGGTCGAGACCACCGTCCAGCAGGAGCGTGACCTTGCCCAACCGGGCAGCGCAAAGGCCGACGAGTTTGGCGCTGCCCCCGAGCTCGGCTTCTGGCGGCTGGCCGTCATCCGCTTTCTGCACCACCGGGTGGCAACCGGCGCTCTGATCATCCTTGCCATCATCGTCCTCAGCGCCATCGTCGTCCCGATCATCACCGGTGATCTCTACCGCATCCAGGACTACCGCCACCCCTTCAAGCCGCCCTTCCAGAGCTTCCAGCATCTCTTCGGCACGGATGACCTCGGTCGGGATGAACTGGCCAGGCTGCTGCGTGGTGCCCGGGTCTCGATCATGGTCGGGGTGCTGGCCGTGGTGGGCTACCTGCTCATCGGCGGAACGCTGGGTGCGCTGGCGGGCTACTACGGCGGCTGGCTGGACAACGCGTTGATGCGTTTCACCGACATCATCATCTCGGCGCCCTTCCTGCTCGTCGTCATCGCCATCACGGCGGCGACCGGCGGTGTCCGCCTGACTACCGTCATCATCGTCATTGCCGCCACCGGCTGGTACGAGATTGGCCGCTTGATGCGGGCCCAGTTTCTCGTGCTCCGAGAACAGGAGTTCGTCCAGGCGGCTCGAGCGCTCGGGGCATCGAATGCCCGAATCATCGTGCGCCACATCCTGCCAAACGCGCTGGCCCCGATCATTGTTTCAGCAACCCTGGGCGTGTCCGGGATCATCTTGCTGGAAGCCGCGCTGGGTTTTCTCGGATACAGCATTCCACCGCCCGAGCCGAGCTGGGGCAACATGCTGCAGAACTTTGAGCAGTACCTGCTCGACGACCAGGCCTATCTCGTCGTCTTCCCGGCCACCGCGCTGGTCATCACAGCCCTCTGCATCAACCTCATCGGCGACGGCATTCGGGACGCGCTCGATCCACGTCAAAGGTGAATGAACTCCTTCGAATAGAAGACCTCCATACCCAGTTTCACGTTCACGGGGGCACTGTCAAGGCGGTCGACGGCGTCAATCTCACCATCCCCGCCAAGGCCACGGTCGGGCTGGTGGGGGAGTCCGGCTCGGGGAAGAGCATCACGGCGTTGTCGATCATGCGGCTGCTGGAGAAAAATGGCCGGATCACCGCCGGGCATGTCTGGTTTCGCGACCGGGACCTGATCGGGCTCACCGAAGAGGAGATGCGGGACGTGCGCGGCAATGACGTCTCGATGATCTTCCAGGAACCGATGACGGCACTGAACCCCGTCTACACCTGCGGAGATCAGATCGCCGAAGCGGTGCGGCTTCACGAGAAAGTTGAGCCGAAGGCCGCGTTCGACCGGGCGATCGAGGTCCTGCGCCTGGTCGGAATCTCGGACCCCAAGCGTCGGGCCAGGCAGTATCCGCACGAGCTCTCCGGCGGAATGCGCCAGCGGGTCATGATCGCCATGGCGCTGTCCACCAATCCCGAGCTCCTGATCGCCGACGAGCCGACAACCGCGCTCGACGTCACCATCCAGGCTCAGATCCTGACACTGATGCGAAACCTCAAAGGGCAGTTCGGATCGGCCATCCTGCTCATCACCCATGACCTGGGGGTTGTCGCGGAGATGTGCGACAGTGTGGCGGTCATGTATGCGGGCCGCATCGTCGAGCAGGCGCCGACGACGGAGTTGTTCACCAATCCCAAGCATCCCTATACGCAGGGACTGCTGGCGTCGATCCCACGCCTGGGGAAAAAGCAGGACCGGCTCCACGTTATCACCGGCAGCGTGCCGAACCCGCTGGCTCTCCCGCCGGGTTGTGCCTTCCGACCACGCTGCCCGGTCAAGGCGCCGCATAGCGAGAGTGAGATTCCGGCCTTGAAAGCCGTCGGAGCCGAACACCTCGTGGCGTGCTGGCAGTACGAATGATCGGGCGCAAGAACCGGCCTGCCGTGGTTTCTCCCGATACCAACGGTGCCTTACTCAAGGTCGACCACCTCGTCAAGTACTTCCCGATCAAGGGAGGGTTGCTCCAGACCACCGTGGCGAACGTCAAGGCGGTCGACGACGTGAGCTTTGACATCAAACAGGGCGAAACCCTCGGTCTGATCGGTGAGTCCGGCTCGGGAAAGTCCACCGTGGCGCGCACCATCTTGCGGCTGATCCCGCCCACGTCGGGTGAGGCATTTCTCGAGGGGCGGAGCATCTTCAAGGCGAATAAGAAAGAGCTCAATGAGATCCGGCGTGAGGTACAGATCATCTTCCAGGATCCGTACGGTTCGCTGAATCCCCGCATGTCGGTGGGGGCGATCGTGGGGGAAGGTCTTCTCGTCCACGGTATCGGATCGTCCCACGAGCGGGAGCGAATCGTCAGCGAGTTGCTCGAGGTGGTCGGACTGCGCGGCCAGTACCGCGGCCGGTTTCCCCATGAGTTCAGCGGCGGCCAGCGGCAGCGGATCGGCATTGCCCGGGCGCTGGCGCTTCGGCCGAAGCTCATCATTGCCGATGAGCCGGTCTCTGCCCTGGACGTGTCGATCCAGTCGCAGATCCTGAATCTGCTCGAAGATCTCCAGAACGAATTCAACCTCACCTACCTGTTCGTCGCCCACAACATGGCGGTGGTCGAGCAGGTGAGCGATCGGATCGCCGTCATGTACCTCGGCAAGATTGTGGAGCTCGCGCCCGCCGAGCAGCTGCTGCGCACCCCGCGGCATCCTTACACCAAGGCGCTGATCTCGGTCATTCCGATCCCGGATCCAACCATCAAGCGAGAGCAGACGGTGCTCAAGGGTGAAATTCCGAGTCCGACGAACCCGCCGTCGGGATGTCACTTCCGCACGCGCTGCCCGATTGCGACGGAATACTGCGCCGAGGTCGAGCCACCGCTTCGTGAGGTCGCCAGCGGCCAGTGGGCCGCCTGTCATTACGCCTGAGCTGACCCTTAGGTCCGGGTCCTAACGGGATTCGCTCTGCGAGCGACGCCGGACGCGGGCCAGCCAGTCGCCCATGATCTCCCGCCGGCGTAGGCTGCGCCAGGTGTCGAACCAGCTCGCCACGAGCACCAGGGCCAGCGCCGCGGCGCTGAGTGCGACATCGAGCCGGCCGCGGTCCGGCGGCGTGGTCCCGTAGTGTGCCCAGTATGCGAACTCGCTGTCGCTGACGGCGGAGATGCCGATGAAGGCCACCGCCAGCACCGCGGCCACGAGCCACAACCGTCCGCGGCCGGCATAGCCGAGCCGGACCAGGCCCATCCCGGGCACGAGCGCGAGCGGCCAGACATCCTTGGGCTGAGCGAGCGTCGGTTCGCGGGCGCGCCGGGCTGCGAAGGCATCGACCGCGATCACCCAGCCGATGAGCCCCGCGTACCACCCGGTCGAGACGAGGTCAACCGGCGTGAAGCTGAAAGGCCATTTGCTGAAGCTGGGCGTGGTCAGGACGAAGCCCGCCCATCCGATCCAGCCGAGGAGCGCCACGCCGGCGGCGACGAGTGCCCAGCCATGGTACGGTCGGGCGCTCTGTGTGACTGACGTCAACAGGCCGAGCGCCGTCAGCCACGCGAGCGGATTGGTCCAGCCGAAGACCTGGTGAAGGTTGGCGACGTCGACGGCGATCGTCCACGGGGTCAGCAAGCTGAGGGCGGCCAGGCCGACGATCATGATGTCGCGAGGCGACCGGCCGGAGAGCCGTAACGCGACGCCTGCGACCTGCTGCAACCCGGATGCCATCGCGAACATCAGCGCCAGACCGGCGCAGAAAATCGCGACGATCAGGAGGATTTCGGAGTACGGCTTGCCCCGGGTCAGCAGATACGCAATCGCAAACGGGGCTGCCACCAGCAGCATCCCGATGACGAGGTTGCGAACGGAGGTCGAGTCGTCGCGCATAAGCCTTCACGAGTCTACGTTCTCGATAGAATCGCCCGGTGCTCGGCGGTCGCCTCTGGCGTCATCCCGACTTCCTCAAGCTGTGGGCCGGTGAAACGGTCAGCGAATTTGGCAGCCAGGTGACCTTGCTTGCGGTTCCGACGGTGGCCATCCTGGTCCTGCACGCCGGTCCCTTTCAGGTCGGCGTGCTCTCCGCGCTCGAGTTCCTGGCCTTTCCCACGCTCGGGTTGGTTGCCGGCGTGTACGCGGACCGGCTGCGGCGCCGACCGATTATGATCGCCTGCGACATCGGGCGCCTGCTCGCCCTGGGATCAATTCCGGTGGCCTTTGTCCTGGATGCGCTGACGCTCCAACAGTTGTACATCGTGGCCCTGCTGACGGGCATCTTTACCGTCTTCTTCGATGTGTCGTATCAGTCATACCTGCCGGCGCTGGTCGACCGGCCCAACCTGATCGAGGGCAACACGAAGCTCGAAGTCACGCGCTCGGCGTCGCAGATCTCCGGTCCGGCGGTTGCCGGCCTCTTGATTCAGTGGATCGGGGGCGCCCGGGCGGTCGCGGTCGATGCCCTGTCCTTTCTCGCTTCGGCGCTCGCCCTGGCCTTGATCACGACACCGGAACCGGAACCCCGGCCGAGCACCGCATCCGGAGCAACCGGCTTCATTCCGGAGATGCGCGAGGGCATCGACGTTGTCTTCAAAAGCCCCATCCTGTGGCGGATCGCCGGGTGCACGGCCACCACCAACCTGGGCTCGAACATGATCTTCGGCGCGGTCTTCCTCGTCTTTGCGTATCGCGACCTCCACCTGTCGGCCGCCGTCGTCGGCATCATCTTTGGGATCAGCAGCGTCGGTTGGCTGGTCGGCGCCTTCCTCGCCGCCTGGCTGGCGCGAACCTTCGGGTTGGGTATGACACTGGGGCTGTCCATCCTCCTCGGCGGACTCATCACCCTGGCGACGCCGTTGGCGTTGATCGGCGTCCCTGCGATCATTCTCAGCGTGCTGGGTTTTCTGAACAACCTCTTTGTTCCGGTGTACAACATCAACCAGGTCAGCCTCCGGCAATCGATCACACCGGACCGCGTCCAGGGCCGCATGAACGCCACCATGCGCACCATCGTCTGGGGGACGATTCCTGTTGGAGCCTTCACCGGCGGCATCCTGGGCACCACGATCGGAGTTGTCCAGACGATCATCCTGGGTAGCGTGGTGTCGGCGCTGGCCGCGCTCTGGATCTTCCTGGGCCCGGTCGCGCGCCTGAAGGAACAACCCGTGCCGGCCCCGGCGTGACGGGCCGCCTGCTGATTCGCGATACCTGCCTGGCGGACGGGCGGTCGCCGTCGTTGCAGGTGGGCGTCAGTCTCCTGATCGAGGATGGCCGCATCGCGTGGGTGTCACCCGACGAGAAAGAAGCCGATGATGCCGATGTTCTCGATGGCGGTGGTGCCACGATCGTGCCGGCCTTCGTGGACGCTCACAGTCATCTGACGATGCCTGGTGGCAGCCACTGGATCGATCGCGGGTCGGATCCGCCCGAGCACCTTCGCGAGGTGGCGCGCCACAACGCGGCTCGCCTGGTTCAGGCCGGCGTGCTGTGGGCTCGCGACGTCGGGTCGCCGGCCGGGCCTGACGGTCGGGCGATCAGCCTGCTGGTTGCACAGGAGATGTCGTCGGCGGCCGGCGCGCCCTACATCCGGGTCGCCGGTACCTGGATCGCCAAGGACGGATATCTGCCGATGACGGTGGCGGTCAAGGACGGCGCGGGGCTCAAGGCGGCGGCGCTGGCCCAGCTGGATGCGGGTACCGACTTCGTCAAGATCATGCTCGATCCGCCGGACCGTTCCGACCAGTGTCCGTTCACGGTGGATGAGGTCCGCGGCGCCTGCGAAGCCGTGCACGCCCGCGGGCGCACGATTACCGCCCACGCCACCATCCTGGACGGCGCGCGGGTCGGCGCCGAGGCCGGGGTGGATTCGATCGAGCACGGGATGGAGCTCGACGACAGCATCGCCGTCACCATGAAACGGAACAACGTCGCGTTGGTATCGACCCTCTCGGTGCTGGCGAGTTGGGCGACCTTTGATCGCACGACCCGTATCGAACGTTTCACCTCCGAGGAGGGGAAGCGCCGGCTGGCGGCGCGCCGCGACGGAGCCTTCGCCGCCATCAAGGCGGCCCACCGCGCCGGCGTGCGAATCGCGGCCGGTTCCGACTTCGGCGGTGGCTCGGTGCGGGCCGGACACCTCGCGTGGGAAGTCGAACAGCTGGTCGAGGCCGGGCTGGAACCACACGAGGCGCTGGCGGCGATCAGCTGGCGAGGCGGCGAGCTGCTCAGGATCGAACATGCGGGCAGGCTGCAGCCAGGGGATCCGGCCGACCTGGTTCTCGTGCATGGAGACCCGCTCGTCGATCCTCGCGCCCTCTGGCGCGTCTGGGCTGTCTTCAAGGCGGGCGAGCGCGTTGCCTAGAAAACGATCGTGATTCCGACACCTCGAAGTTTCATCCCGACAGCGATAATGAAAACTCTCGGACGGGTCAGGCGTTCTTCTCTCAGGAGCTTGCGGGTTGCCTCAGTTACGGCAGGATTTGATTACCGGGCGTTGGGTGGCGGTGGCGACGGAGCGCGCGCGCCGGCCCGATTCCTTCAGCCAGGCCGCTAAAGAGACCGTCGCGGCGCGCGACGTCTGCCCGTTCTGCCCCGGACATGAGGCCATGACACCGCCGGAGGTCCTCGCCTATCGCGCGCCCGGTACCGCGCCAAATACACCGGGCTGGTGGGTCAGGGTGGTCCCAAACCTGTATGCCGCCTTCCGCCTCGAGCCCGATGGCCAGGAGCACCAGGACGGCCGGTTCTGGCAGCGGGACGCGATCGGTGCCTGCGAGGTGCTGATCAGCAGTCCCGATCACCGGGCGACGACGCCGTTGCTACCGCGCAGCCAGGTTGAAGAGATCGTGCAGTCGTATGTCGACCGCTATCGGCAGCACGCGCACAACCCGGCGCTCGAGCACGTGCTGGTGCTCTATAACCACGGCCGGCCCGCCGGTGCCTCACTGGAGCATCCGCACTCGCAGCTCTACGCCGTCTCGTTGATTCCGCCGAGCTTTCTGGACGAGCTGGCGGGGGCTCGGCGTTTTCATGAGGCGCATACGGAATGTGTCTTCTGCCGCACCCTCGAGGACGAGCGGCGCGCCGGCGCCCGCGTCATTTTCGAGAACGAGGCCTTTGTGGTCTTTGCCCCTTACGCGGCCCGCACGCCGTTCGAGACCTGGATCATGCCCCGCCGCCACAGCGCTTCGTTCGGCGACCTCGAGGTGGCGAAAGAGAAGCCCGCATTCGCGCAGGCGCTGCAGCTTACCTTGAAAGGCTTGTACGAGGGTCTCAACGATCCGCCCTTCAACTATTACATCCACAGCGCTCCACTCAAAGCCGACGTGTCCAACCTTTATCACTGGCACCTGGAGCTCATTCCCAAGCTCAGCACCGCCGCCGGGTTCGAGCTCGGTACCGGAATCTGGATCAATGTGGTCAAGCCCGAAGAATCGGCCGCGTTCTTGCGAGAGCGCATTCAGAAAGAGGCAGCGCAGCTGGCCGGCCCGCCGGCCGACGCGAGCGGCGCGTCAGTGCCAGGCGAGCGTTTGAGGCATTCGTTGTGAAAGCAGTAGTGATGGCCGGCGGTGAAGGCTCGCGGCTTCGTCCGCTGACCAGCGGTGTGCCGAAGCCGCTCGTTCCGGTGGTGGGCAAGCCCGTCATGGAGCACATCCTTCGATTGCTGCGTAAGCACGGCATCACGGACGTCGTGGTGACATTGCAATACCTGGGCTCGGCGATTCGCGACTACTTCGGCGACGGTTCGGACTTCGGCGTCGATATCACCTATGTGGTGGAGGACGCCCCGCTCGGCACCGCCGGCAGCGTGAAGAATGCGCAGGAATATCTCACCGAGCCCTTCATCGTCATCAGTGGCGACGCCTTGACCGACATCGATCTGGGCGGGGTCATGCAGTATCACCGCGAGAAGGGGGCATCGGCGACCATCGTTCTGACCTCGGTGGCCAATCCACTGGAGTTCGGGGTGGTGATCACCAACCCGGACGGGACCATTAAACGCTTTCTCGAGAAGCCGTCGTGGGGCGAGGTATTTTCCGATCAGGTCAACACCGGCATCTATGTCATCGAACCGGAAGTGCTCGATCTCCTGCCGCCGGCGGCAGTCGTGGACTGGAGCGCCGATGTCTTCCCCAAGATGCTGGGCAACGCCATGCCGCTGTACGGGTATCTCGCGCCGGGTTACTGGTGTGATATCGGCAACATCCAGACGTATTACCAGGCCAATTGGGACGCGCTCGAGGGGAGGGTCGACGTCGAGATCCCGGGCGAGCGCCGTCATGGCAACGTGTGGATCGGAGAGAACGTCGAAATCGGGTACGACGTGCGGATCAACGGCCCTGCCTACATCGGCAACGAGTGCAAGCTCAAGGCAGGAGTCTTTGTCAACGGGCCGGTGTGCGTCGGCAACTTCTCCGTGGTCGACGAGAACACGAAGATCAGTAATTCGATCATCTGGACCTATTCGTACATTGGGGAGAATTCGCGCCTCCGTCAGGCGATCGTCTGCCGGCACGTCACGATCAAGAACAACTGCCTCCTCGAGGAAGGCGCCGTGATCGGCGACGACGTCGTCGTGGGGGAGGGGTCGACCATCGACGCGGGTGTCAAGATCTGGCCCGACAAGGAGATCGAACCGGGGTCAACGGTGCACGAGAGCATCATCTGGGCCGGGCATTACAAGCGGGGGTTGTTCACCTCCTACGGCCTGGTCGGCCTGGTCAACATCGAACTGACGCCTGAATACTGCGCCCGCCTGGGCGCCTCCTTCGCGGCCCTGTTCCCCAAAGGCTCCGCGATCGGAGCGGCCCGCGACGGCCAGCGTCCCTCCCGGATGATGAAGCGGGCCATGGTGGCCGGCATGATGTCGTCCGGCGCCTCCATCATCGACTTGAGCGAGCTGCCGATCCCGGTGCTGCAGTTCTACGCGCGCGAGCACCCGATCGCCGGCGCGGTCCATATCCAGATGTCACCGCTCGATAGCCGCTCGGCCGACATCCGGATGTTCGACGGTAACGGCGTCGTGCTCGACAAGAAGATGGAGCGCAAGCTGGAGAACGTCTTCTTCCGGGAGGACATCCGGCGGGTCCACTTCTACGAGATGGGAGATATCAGCTACCCGCAGGACGCCATCGACTCCTACATCGACGGGCTGATCGCGATGATCGACGTCGAGGCGGTGCGCCAGGCCCACCTGAAGGTGCTGGTCGACTTCGACCACGGCAGCGCGTCACTGGTGCTTCCCCGCCTGTTCAAGGAGTTGAACATCGAGGCGATCCCCTTGAACGCCGGGTTCGACGAAACCTATCAGTCGAAGACCAACGAAGCCTTCGACGAGGCCCGGCGCCAGTCGGCGTTGATTACCCGAACGCTCGGCTGCAACCTGGGCGCCTATATCGACTACGGCTCGGAGCGGGTGTTCTTGATCGACGACACGGGCGAGCTGCTCGACCACCACGAGGCGCTGGGCGCCATCACGCTGCTGGCGCTCAAGGCGAAGCCCGGCGTGCTCGTCGCGCCGGCCACCGTACCGCAGACGATCGCGGCGCTCGTCCGGCAGCTGCCGGGCTCGCACTTTGTTCCGGGAAAGGGTGAGCCGGCCGCCCTGTTGCGAGCGGCCCAACAGCATCAGGCGCGTCTGGCTTCGGATGCGAACGGCGGCTATGTTTTTCCCGAGCACCTGCTTGGGTTCGATGCGATCTTCACCCTGATCAAGTTGCTGGAGTTGCTGGCCAAGGACGGGCGCACGGTTTCCGCCGTCCGGCGGGAAATCCCGCGGGCCGCGTATGAGCACCGCCAGGAGACGGTGCCCTGGGATGCCAAGGGTCGGGTGATGCGCACCATGGTGGAGATGCACCGGGATGCGCCGGTCGACCTGGCCGACGGAATCAAGGTTTTCGTCGACGGCGGATGGGTGCTGGTGCTTCCCGACCCGGACATGCCCCGCTACCACATCATCGTCAGCATGGAGGACTCCGAAAAGGCGCGCGCGCTGGCCGACCGCTACAGCGCGCTGGTCAAGACCGCCGTGGCCGGTGGTACGTCGGGCCAGCCGGCGCCTGCCGGCTAGGGCGCCGTGGCGCCTCGCTACCGTGCGACCGGGTCCGGTACGACGCATCCCCGACGCGAGCGCCGTTTCGTGCGGACGGCCGGGTTTTTCCGGGCATTGCCAGTGCCAGTTAAAGCCGCCCTGCCGGCTCGCCTGAAGGAGGTCAACCACCGTGTCCGCTCGAGCCAGGCGCAGTGGTTCTTCGATGATCCCCGGCTGCATTTCGAAGCCTGGTGGCACGCCAACAGCGGACGGTTGGAGCTGGGGCTGCACCTGGAGGCGACGCCGGCGCTGAACGAGCGAATCGCCGCCGGCCTGGCGCGGCAGCTGCTGATGATCAAGGCGCGGCTCGGCCAGCAGCTCGACCTCGAACCCTGGGACCGCGGCTGGATCCGTCTCTATGAGACCTATCCCGTGGAGGTCTTCGATGCCGGCCGGGTGAAGGTGACGGCGACCAGGATGGCGGAGCTCATCGGCGTGATCTGGCCGATCTGCCAGGAGTTGCGGAAGAGCGATGCTAAAATCCGGGTTGCCGAGCGGGAGTAGCTCAGCTGGTCAGAGCGCAACCTTCCCAAGGTTGATGTCGCGAGTTCGAATCTCGTCTCCCGCTCCATATCGCCACAAATCTTCGTAACCCGGCTTTGAACTGGCCCTTCCTATACTTGTCGCGTGGCGGACGCACCACTCCAATTCACGTCGTCGCCGCCTCGCGCGGGGCCGCCGGCGTCACTGACAGACCAAATTACGCCACCGCTGCCGCCTGAGTTTGTCTCGGACCGCGGTCCCGGTCAGGTCCTGGCCAGGACGGCCCCGGCAGCCGCCCAGGTGCAAGCGCGCTACCTCAACCGGGAGCTATCGCAGCTCGATTTCGACGACCGCGTCCTGGCGGTCGCCGAGGATGAGTCGCTGCCTTTGCTGGAACGCGTGCGCTTCCTCGCCATCCTCGGCGAGAGCGTGGACCAGTTTTTCCAGGTCCGGGTCGCCGGCCTCAAGGAGCAGATGCACGCAGCCCTTCCCCAGACCTCGCCCGACGGCATGACCACCGGTGAGCAGTTGCGCGCCATCCACCAGCGGGCGAGCGCCCTGCTGGACCGCAGCACGGAGCTCTTTACGCGGCGGATTGCCCCGGCCCTGGCGCAGCAAGGTGTCTGCATCGCCACAGTTGCCAACCTCGACGACGCCGATCGCGAGCATCTCGCCGCCGAATTCCAGGCGCGGATCTTTCCCGTGTTGACGCCGCTCGCCGTAGATCCGGCACACCCCTTTCCTTACATCTCGCACCTGTCGCTGAACCTCGCCGTGATGGTCCGCGACCCCGTCCGGCACAACATGCGCTTCGCCCGGGTCAAGGTTCCGCCGCTCCTGCCCCGCTACGTGCCACTGCCGGACGGTAAACGATTCATTCCCCTCGAGCAGGTGATTGCGCTGCACCTCGACGAGCTGTTCCCCGGAATGGAGATCGTCAGCCAGCATCCGTTCCGGGTGACGCGCGATGCCGACCTCGACCTCGTTGACGAGGAAGCCGCGGACCTGCTTGCCGCGATCCAGAACGAACTGCGCCGACAGCAACGCAAGGCCCAGGTCGTCCGCCTTGAGGTGGACGCGGCGATGTCCGAGGAAGTCCTTGGTCTGCTGGTCCGGGAGTTGGAGCTCGAACCAACCGATGTCTATCGGGTCGCCGGCCTCCTCGACCTCAGCAGCCTCTGGCCGATCACTGGACTCGACCGACCGGACCTCAAAGACGAGCCCTGGACACCAGTAACCCAGCGCCGATTGCAAGGCATCGGGGTCGAATCCGCCGATATCTTTGCGGCGCTCCAGGATGGCGACATCCTCGTGCATCATCCTTACGACTCCTTCGCCACGTCCGCCGAAGCGTTCATCGACCAGGCCGCCCAGGACCCGGACGTCCTCGCCATCAAGCAAACCCTGTACCGAACCTCCGGGCCCGTGAGTCCGATCGTGCGCGCGCTCATCCGGGCCGCCGAATCAGGAAAGCAGGTGGTTGCCCTGGTGGAACTGAAGGCGCGGGGCGACGAACAGGCCAACATCGCGTGGGCCCAGGCGCTTGAGCAGGTTGGCGTCCACGTCGTCTATGGGGTGGTTGGTCTCAAGACGCACGCCAAGGTGGCACTGGTGGTCCGTCGTGAAGGCGATGGCATCCGCCGCTACGTCCACGTCGGAACCGGAAACTACAACCCCAAGACTGCCCAGATCTACGAAGATGTCGGGCTGCTCTCGGCCGACCCCGATCTCGGCTCCGATGTCGCGGAGCTGTTCAACTTTCTCACCGGATACAGCCGGCAGCGGCGCTTCCGACGCCTGCTGGTCGCACCGGTTGGCCTGCGTTCAAACATCATCCGCTTGATCCGCAAGGAAGCGGCTCGGCCCGGCGGGGGGCGCATCATCCTGAAGGTCAACAGCCTGGTGGATCCAGAAATCGTCGAGGCGCTCTATACCGCGTCCCAGGCGGGAACGGAGATCGACCTGATCGTTCGGGGCCTCTGCAGCCTGCGGCCCGGCGTGCCGGGCCTCTCCGATCGCATTCGAGTGCGGTCGCTCGTCGGTCGCTTCCTCGAGCACTCGCGGATCTTCCGATTTGGCCCGGAGGGCGCCGCGCTCGAATACTATCTCGGCTCGTCCGATCTGATGCCGCGCAACCTCGACCGCCGGGTCGAGGCAATGGTGCCGGTTATCGATCGGGCGCTGCAGGCGCGCATGGGGCAGATCCTCGAAGTTGAGCTCGAAGACGACGTGCTCGCCTGGGCATTGCAACCCGTCGGCTCGTGGTCGAAGGTCCCCACGGTCAATGGGGTCAATGCCCAGCAGGCCTTCGAGCAGCTGGCCGAAGCGCGCGCCGCGGCGACCAACGGATCGACAACGGATGCTTGAGCGCGAGGTCAAGCTCGCCGCCCCGCCCGCCTTCACGCTTCCCGATCTCGACGATCTCGCCGCCGCCGTCGAGACCACGCCGGTCGATGAGCATCGGCTGGAGACGGTGTACTACGACACGCCCGACTTGCGACTGGCCCGCTGGGACTGCAACCTCCGCCTGCGGCATGGCGAAGGCTGGACGTTGAAACTGCCGACCACCGGCGACGGGCCGGTGCTGGCCCGACGAGAGCTGGAGTTCCAGGGTGACTCCAGCCGGCCGCCCGACGCGGCGGTCGCTCTGGTGATTGGCTACACGCGGCGCTCGGCCCTGGTTCCCGTTGCCACGCTGTCGACGCTACGCCGTCGCGTCCAGCTCAAGGGTCGCGATGGTGCGGTGCTGGCCGAGGTGGTCGACGACGATGTCTCGGTGATCCAGGGGCTGCGGGTGCAGAGCCGGTTTCGCGAGGTGGAGGTCGAGCTCCGCGATCCCGCAGCCGAACGGCTGCTCGAGCCGATCCTCGCCCGCCTGCGCGGCGCCGGAGCCGCGGATGGAGACCAGTCTTCCAAGCTGAGCCGGGCGCTTGGGGCGCGTGCCACCGCGGCGCCCGAGGTCGAGCCCATCCAGCTCAACCCGGACGCCACTGCCGGTGATCTGCTCCGGCACGTGATCGCGGTCTCGGTCGCCAGCCTGATGCGCCACGACCCGGGCGTACGGCTGGGCGATGACCCCGAAGACGTCCATCGGGCCCGGGTCGCCACTCGCCGGTTGCGCTCCCAGCTGCGCACCTTCCGGACAATGCTGGACCCGGCCTGGGCGAATTCCCTGCGCGAAGACTTGCGCTGGCTTGGTACTGGGCTGGGCAGCGTTCGCGATAAACAGGTCATGAGCCAGCGGCTCCGCGGCCGGACGCCGGCGCTCGCCCCGGAAGACGCCCCCATGGTTGCCGAGCTCGCCGACGAGCTCCAGACTGAGAGTGAGGAGGCGCGCGCCCGGCTGGTGCTGGACATGCGCGCCGACCGCTTCCTCGATCTGATCGAGCGGCTGGTCGAGGCATCGCGGGCGCCAGCCGTCACCGCCGAGGCCCAGCAACCGGCAGCCACCGCCGTGCCCACCCTTGCCGCCGCCGACTGGAAGCGGCTGCGAAAGGCCGTCCGTGGTCTTTCAAACCACCCCACCGACCAGGAACTGCATCGGATCCGCATCCTGTCCAAGCGGACGCGATACGCCGCTGAGGCGGGCGAACCCGTTGCTGGCAAAGTTGCGTCCCGTTTTGCGGAGCGTGCCGCCGCGCTGCAGGATGTCCTGGGCGATCATCAGGACAGCGTGACCGCGCAACGCTGGTTGCGCGACGCGGGTAAGGGCGAGCGGGCTTTTACCGCCGGCGAGCTCTGCGCCATCGAGCGCGAGGCGGCGGCCACCGATCGGGCCGAGTGGCCGAGAGTTTGGAAAAAACTTGACCGCAAGCGGCTCAGAAGGTGGATGATGTGACGAAAGCCGCGTCAACCATGCAATCGTCGCAGCAGCACACTACGCAAGGGGTGTCCATGGCAGCAAAGATCTTGAATGTCGATGAGGCCAAGCTTGTAAGAGCGGCGGGGGGTATCATCCGGCGCAACGGTACACGCGGGCCGATGCGGGTGGTCATCGTCCACCGGCCGGGCTATGACGACTGGTCGTTCCCCAAAGGCAAAGTCGATCGCGGTGAGTCGCTCGAGGCGACCGCGCTTCGCGAGGTGGAAGAAGAGACCGGTCTGCGTTGCAAGCTGGTGGCGCCGCTCGGCTGCACCGCCTATTCGGACCACAAGGGACGCGAGAAGGTCGCCTGCTACTGGCTGATGGACGTGGTGGGTGGCCGGTTCGGTGCCGGGAGTGAGATCGACGAAGTGCGTTGGGTCACCGTCGAGGACGCCATGGACCTTCTGAGCTACCGTCGTGACCGCGCGCTGCTGCGCGCCTTCGACCTGGCCGAGACCGGATAGCGCGACGCCCTCATGGCCGCCTACATCGTCCGGCATGCCAAAGCCGGCGACCGCGATGAGTGGGAAGGCGATGACCGGCTTCGGCCCTTGAACAAGGCCGGCCGCCGCCAGGCGCAGGCCCTGGCCGAGGGCCTGAAAAATGAACGGATCGACAAGATCCTGTCCAGCCCTTACATCCGCTGCGTGCAAACCGTCGAGCCACTGGCCGCTGCCCTTCAGCTGCCGATCGAGCCGAGGAAAGACCTCGAAGAAGGAGCTGGCGGCGAGAGTGTCATCCGAATCATGCAAGCGTTCAAGGGGCGCAATACTGTGCTTTGCACGCATGGCGACGTCGTCGAGGAGCTGGTCGAACAGCTGATCGAGCGAGGCCTGGTTTCACGGGCGCGGGCCAGCAATGAGAAAGGTGGGACCTGGGTGCTCGATCAGCAGGACGGCAAAATCGCTCACGCGAAATATTTGCCTGCGCCGTAGCGCGTGAACGACGACCGGCGTCCGATCTTAGCCCTGCAGCCCGGCCGTGGTCAAGATGGCGTACACAACCCATGCCGTGAGACCCGCGGCGGGAATAGTCAGGATCCACGCCGTCACGATGTTGGCACCAACCCCCCAGCGCAAGGCGGAGAGCCGCTGGGACGCGCCCGCGCCCATGACCGAGCCGGTAATGACATGCGTGGTAGACACCGGAAGGCCGAATTGCGTCGCAAGCTGGATCACCGCGGCGCCTGTCAGCTGGGAGCCCATTCCGGTTGCGGGATCAAGCTTGTAAATCCGCCAGCCGAGCGTCCGAATGATCCGCCATCCGCCGGCGTAGGTGCCGAACGCGATCGCCGACGCCGAGAGCAGGACAACCCATAGGGGGACCTCGAACTTGCTGAGATGGCCGGTCGCGACCAGAGCGAGTGCGATGACGGCCATCGTCTTTTGCGCATCGTTCGCGCCATGTGAATAAGAAACAAGCGCGCCCGTCACGATCTGGAGACTACGAAAGGTTCGGTTCAGCGGCGCCGGTCGCGCCGCGTGGAACGTCGCCAGCAGTACCGTCATGAAGATTGCGGCAAGAAGGAAACCGACAGGCGGTGAGATCACGAGAGAGAGCACCGTCTTCCAGAACTCGGCGGCTCTCACGCCACCCAGGCCGTGAGCGGCGGCAATCGCCGCCCCGCTCAATGCGCCCACGAGCGCGTGGGTCGAACTGCTCGGCAGGCCGAGGTACCAGGTGACCAGATTCCAGATGATGGCGCCAATCAGCGCCGCAATGATGACGACCAGTCCGGCCTTGAAGGCAACGATCTTTCCAATCGTGTTCGAGACTTTCGCCTGAAAGAAAACGACGGTGATGATGGCGCCGGCCAGATTGAGCACCGAGGAGATCAGGACCGCCAGCCGGGGTGACAGGGCTCGGGTCGAGACTGACGTGGCGATGGCATTCGCCGTGTCGTGAAAGCCATTCGTGAAATCGAAGCCGACCGCGATAATGATCGTGACAAGCAGCAAGAGCTGCTCAGGCATTCTTGATCGACGTCGCTTCCAGCACGTTGGCAACGTGCTCGCACTGATCCATCGTGGTTTCGAGAAGGTCGTAAAGGTCTTTCCACTTGACCAGGTCACTGGGGCTGGCGCCGTCGGTGAATAGCTGGGCCAGGGCTTCGCGGGTGATTCGATCACCCTCGTTCTCGAGGCTGTGGATCGCGAGCCGGTGCGGAGCCAGATTCCGGAATCCCTCAAGGTCGGCAACGGCCTGCTCGACTTCCTTTCCCGCCCTGGCGAGCACCTCAGCCATTCGGCGTGCTGAGGTGGTGATCTCTTTGACCTGGTACAGGTCGATCTTGTCCGATACCTCCTCCGCCAGGTCGACCACGTCATCGAGCGATGAGGCCAGCTCGTAGATGTCCTCACGCTCGAATGGTGTTACGAACGTGTGGTTGATCAGGTTATAGATCTCGTGCGTGATGTCGTCACACTCATGTTCGAGTTCACGCAGCCGCGGATGCCGGGTTTGACCTTCCAGCATCCCATTACGCAATTGCTCCAGTGACTCGTTGACCAGTTCCCCCTGCCTTTTGAAGAGCGTGTAGAACCTTCGTTCCTGTGGTACCAGGCTCAGCTTCACGGTGCACCTCCCGTCCCGATGCGATGTTCACCGACAACCTTATCGGAGAGCGATCGCCAATCGTTAACCCTTCTTCCGCCGGAGCTTTACCTGGCAGGGATAGGGTGGTCCTTGCCAACGATGGCTTTCCCCGCCGCTCCCAGGTTCTCCCCCTGCTGGAGCGGCATTCCCCTATCCCGGGGGAGGTCCTTTGTTAGATTTCGCCCGGAATGACGCGGCTGTGGCGACGGCGCAAGGACGACATTCCCGGCAGGTCATTGACCAGCGTCGGTCCCCCGAGTCCTGACGAGGCCGGCCGGCATTCCGCGTTTCTCGAGCACGCCCAGGAAGCCATGATCCTGGTCGAGGGAGGCGCCGTGCACTGGCTGAATCCGGCGGCCACGCTGATGTTCCCGGGACTCGCCGAGCCGGTAGGGCGGCCGCTACTCGAGGTCACTCGGCATCACCGGATCGAGGCGCTGGCGGAACGGGCCCTCGAATCGCGGCTCGAGCAGGCGGCGGAAGTCGAGCTGCCCGGATCGGGACGGAGCATCCAGGTGCGGGCGATCCCGGTAAACAACGAGCGCATTGCCATCCTGCTGATAGATACCAGCCGGGTTCGGTACCTGGAGACCGTCCGGCAGCAATTCGTCGCCAACCTCTCTCATGAGATCCGCACTCCGCTCGCCGGCCTGGACCTGGCGGCGCAGACCCTCTCCGGGCAACTGCCCGCGGAAGGGGATGTGCGGGTATTCATCGACCGGGTCATCCAGGAATCGGAACGGCTGCAGGCCATCCTTCTCAATCTCCGGCAACTCGCCGAGCTGGATGCCGAGAGCATCGAGGTGGAGCGCGAGTGTTTCAGTGTTGCTGAGCTCGTTACCGAGCTAACCAACCGTTATCAACCACGAGCCGCCGCGGCCGGTCTGAGGCTGCGGGCCGACGGGATCGCGGATGACGTTGAAGTCGTCGGGGACCGCGGCAAGACCGATCAGGCCCTACAAAATATTCTCGACAACTCGTTGAAGTTCACGCGAACCGGCGAGGTGGTGGTATCGGTGTTGGCTGACGATGCGCGCGTCGATATCGCCGTCCGCGACACTGGGCCCGGCATCCCGCCGCGCGATCTTCCGAGGATCTTCGAACGCTTCTATAAGGTCGATCGTTCCCGCGGTGGGCAGCCGGGGAGCGGGCTGGGCCTCTCGATCGCCCGCCACCTGGTCGAGTTGCAGGGGGGAACAATCGTTGCCGAGAGCAATCCGGGCGCCGGAACGGTCGTGCGGGTGCGCCTTCCGCGCGCCCCGTTAACCTCTCGTTAACCAGCGGCGCCCCGATGGATTACGGCGCATGCCTAGCATGGGTTGTGGATCCGCTCAGCCATTTTTCTTTTTTGTAAGGAGGAACTTTCGCCAGCATGAAACGCGCTCTGATCGCGCTCTTCGGCGTCGCCATGGTGCTCGCCGCCTGCGGTGGCAACACCGGCGCCACCAACCCCTCAACCGGTGGCGCCAAAGTCCCGACGCCGCCCGCCGCCTCGCTTACCGGCGCAGGCGCAACATTCCCGCAGCCTTTTTATGCGGCCGCATTCTTTGCCTACAACAAGAAGTTCAGCCAGGTTACCGTCAACTACCAGGCGGTCGGCTCGGGGGCGGGTATCCAGCAGCTGACGAAGAAGACTGTGGACTTTGGTGCCAGCGACGTGCCGCTCAAGAGCTCCGAGGCCGATGCCATGGGTGGCAGCGACAAGGTGGTCCAGCTCGCCGGCACACTCGGAACCGAGTCGCTGGCCTACAACCTGCAGGGCGTCTCAGACGGCCAGCTCAAGCTGACGCCGGACACGATTGCCGGCATCTTCCTGGGAAAGATCAAGAAATGGAACGACCGCGCGCTCACGGCTGACAACAGTGGCGTCAGCCTTCCCAACCAGGACATCCGGGTCGTGCACCGTTCGGACGGAAGCGGCACGACCTACATCTTTACCGACTACCTGTCCTCGGTGAGCCCCGAGTGGTCGAGCAAGGTCGGAAAGGGCAAGTCGGTATCCTGGCCGGCTGGTCAGGGGGCATCCGGGAACGCTGCCGTGGCGACCACCATCAAGCAGACCCCGGGCGCCATCGGGTATGTCGAGCTCGCCTATGTGCTGCAAACGAACATGACCCAGGCAAGGCTCAAGAACAAGGACGGTAGCTTCGTGCTGCCCAGTGCGGCGGGTGCCACCGCGGCCGCCAAGCAGTTCGCCAGCGCCTCGCCGAGCCAGTTCTCGATCGTCAACGCGCCAGGTACGGACAGTGCCCCGATCAGCGGCTACAGCTGGTTGATGCTGTACAAAGATCAAGGGGACAAGACGAAGGGCACCGCGATGGTCGATCTCTTCTACTGGCTGGTCACTGACGGCCAGCAGTACGCCAGCAATCTGCACTACGCGGCCCTACCCAGCAACATGGTGTCGTACGACATCGCCGTCCTCAACACCATCACGTCGGGCGGAACCACGCTTCTCAACGTTTCGTCGTAACGCATGAGTCAGGGGACTGCCAAGCGGGTAGCCCCTACGTCGCTGTTGGTGGCGAGCCGCCAGCGGCGGCTCATTTCTGGCGATCGGCTGTTCCGGGCGATCGCCTATGTCGCCGCTGCCCTGATCATCGTGGTCGCGGTCATCTTCGTCATCGCCCTCTTCATCCCTGCGCTTCCCGCCATCATGAAATTCGGGCTCGGCTTTTTCGTGAGCCGAACGTGGGACCCGGTGAGAGCCCAGTTCGGCGCGCTGCCGGCGATCTATGGCACGCTCGTCACCTCGGCGATCGCGCTGGTGATCGCCTTTCCGATCGGCATGGGGGCGGCCCTGTTCCTGGCCGCGGACGCTCGCATGAGTTTGCTGCGTGGCCCGCTGTCCTTCGCGATCGAACTCCTCGCCGGCATCCCCAGCGTCGTCATCGGGTTATGGGCGTTCTTCATCCTGACCCCGCTGATGCGCGACAACGTCGATCCATTCCTGGAGCACACGCTGGGCTTCCTACCGTTTTTCCAGGGGACGGCCAGCGGGTACGGCTTCCTGACGGCCGGGGTGGTGCTGGCCATCATGGTGCTGCCCATCATGATTGCGCTTTCCCGTGACGTGATCGGCGCCGTCCCACGGGCGCTGCGGGAGGCCAGCCTGGCCCTGGGCGCGACCAATGCCGAGACGATCTGGTCCGTCGTGCTGCCCTACGCCCGGGTGGGCATCACCGGGGCTGTCCTGCTCTCGCTGGGGCGCGCGCTCGGTGAGACGATCGCCGTCACCATGGTGATCGGCAATCGCCCGGAGATCAGCAGCTCCCTTTTCTCCACGGGCTATACGCTGCCGAGCGTCATCGCGAACGAATTCACCGAAGCGGTGGGCAATGTCTACCTTGGGTCGTTGTTTTATCTCGGCCTGATCCTGGTCCTTATCACCGTCGTCGTCAACGTCCTCGCCCGGCTTCTTACGTGGCGGTTTACGGGATCGGAGCCGACCGCGGCATGAGCCGCCCGATGGTTCGGATCCTCATCGATCGGTTTTTCGGGGCGCTCATCGTGCTCTCGGTGATGATGGCCGCCATTCCGGTCCTGGTGCTCCTCCTTTTTGTCGTGATCAAGGGTTTGCCAGGACTCCTCACACCAGGCTTTTTCACCGACCCACCGTTCCCACAGGGCGTTCCAGGCGGTGGCGTCTTCAACGCCATCATCGGCACCCTCGAGATCGTCGTTATCGGCTCCCTGCTGGCCGTTCCAATCGGATCCCTGATCGGGATATTTCTCTCCGAGTACGGCCGAAACCAGATTGGCGATGCGGTCCGCTTCATCAGCGACGTCTTGACCGGCCTGCCGTCAATTGCCTTTGGCATCTTCGGCTACACGGTGGTGGTGCTGACCACCCATCATTTTTCGGCGATCTCGGCGTCGATCGCCCTGGCGGTGCTGATGCTGCCTGTGATCCTGCGGGCCACGGAAAGCGCGCTCGTTCTGGTTCCCCAGTCGCTTCGGGAGGCGGGCCTGGCGCTGGGCGCCCCGCGCTGGCGGGTGACCCTGGAAATCGTGGTGCCGGCGGCGCTGGGTGGGATCGTCACCGGGGCCCTGCTCGCGATGGCCCGTGCCGCCGGCGAGACGGCGCCGCTGCTCTTTACGGCGTTCGGTAACGATATCGTCCAGACAAATCCCTTCCAGCCGATGGGGGCGCTATCCCTCACCGTTTTCCGGAATGCGCTCGTCCCGTACAACAACCTGCAAGACCAGGCCTGGGCGGCCGCCCTGTTGCTGGTCATGCTGGTCGCCGCCACCAACATCCTGGCCCGGCTCTACGTCCGCCGGAGCCAGCACTAGGCGGCGCCAATGGGACAATGATTTCCATCCGAATGCAGACTGAAGCCGCCCCCCGGGCCGTGCAAGACGGCGATGCCGAGATCAAGCTGGATGCCCGCCACGTCAACTTCTTCTACGGCGATTTCCAGGCGCTGCACGACGCCGCATTGTCGGTCCGGGCTCGCCGGATCACGGCGCTGATCGGTCCGTCGGGCTGCGGTAAGACGACCTTCCTGCGCATCTTCAATCGGATGCACGACCTGACTCCCGGCACTCGCGCCACCGGTGAGGTGCTGCTCGACGGGCATAACGTCCTCTCGTCCGATACCGATGTCATTCGGCTGCGCCGCCAGGTCGGGATGCTGTTTCAGCGCCCGAACCCGTTCCCGAAATCCATCTTCGACAATGTGGCGTACGGTCCCCACATGCTGGGCTGGTCCAAAGCACGGATCAACCAGGTGGTGGAGGAGAGTTTGAAGGACACCGGCTTGTGGGACGAGGTGAAGACTCGCCTGCACCGCTCGGCCTTGAACCTCTCGGGCGGCCAGCAACAGCGTCTCTGCCTGGCGCGCGCCCTTGCGGTCGAGCCGCAGGTGATCCTGATGGACGAGCCGGCGTCGGCGCTCGACCCGATCGCCACGTTGCGGATCGAGGAACTCATGCAAGATCTCAAACAGCGGTATACGATCGTGATCGTGACACACAACATGCAGCAGGCGGCCCGGGTTTCCGACTTCACCGCCTTCATGTTGATGAACGAGAAGCGCGCCGGGGAGGTCATCGAATACGGACCCACCGACGATATCTTCAATCGCCCGAAGGACAGCCGGACCGAGGATTACATCACCGGCCGCTTCGGGTAGAAGCAGCGTCGTGGCCACCACCCGCACCCTTTTCGATCAGGAGCTCGCCGAGCTGAAGTCGGGCGTGGTCCGCATGGGCAGCATGGTCGAGCAGGCCATCGCCGAGTCGATGCGGGCCCTGGTCGATCGCAACAACGCCCTGGCCAAGGAAGTCATCGCGCGCGACCAGGAAGTCAATGAGCTGCATCGGCTGCTTCGCGAGCGAGCCTTCATGATCATGGCCACCCAGCAGCCGGTGGCCCGCGACCTGCGCCTGATCGTGAGCTTTCAGCACATGGTGCTCGAGCTGGAGCGGATGGGCGACCACGCGGTCGGGATTGCGCGTGCCGCGTTGCGGCTCAACGACCTGCCCCAGCTGAAGCCGTACATCGACCTGCCGAAGATGGCCGAGATCACCGAATCACAGGTGCACGAGATCCTGGGTGCCGTGATCGAGGCGGATCAGGACAAGGCTCGGGCGATCGCCGAACGCGACGATGAGGTTGACACGCTTTATCACAAAATCTGGGACGAGCTCGTCGGCTTCATGATCCAGGACCCGGCCAACGTGCAGCGCGCGGCCATCCTGCTCTTCCTCGCAAAGGACCTGGAGCGGATCGCCGACCGGGTGACGAACATCGCCGAGGACGTCGTCTTCCTCCACACCGGCCGTATCGTGGAGCTGAGCTAGGCTTGCCCAAACGCGTCCTTGTCGTGGAGGACGACGCCACCATCCGGGATACGTTGACCTTCAACCTCAAGAAAGAGGGATATGCCGTCACCGTGGCGCACGACGGTGCCGACGCACTGACCCGCGCCCGCGACTCGCGTCCCGATTTGATCCTGCTCGACCTGATGCTGCCCGAACTGAACGGATTGGAAGTCTGCCGCATCCTTCGTCAGGAGGGCAACGTGCCGATCATCATGCTGACCGCGAAGGAGAGCGAGGTGGACAAGGTGGTGGGGTTGCAGCTCGGGGCCGATGACTACATCACGAAACCATTCTCCCTGCGCGAGCTCTTTGCCCGGATGACGGCCGTGCTCCGCCGGAGCGAGCAGCGGGATGTTCGCCCCGAGGTGGAGGAAGATCGGCTCGGCCGGCTGCGGATCGACCGGGCGGGGCGGCGCGCGATGATCGACGACGCCGAGCTGAAGCTCACTCCGAAAGAGTGGGAACTGCTCGCCTACCTGGTCCGCCGGCCGGGACGCGTCTTTACCCGCGAGATCCTGCTCGAACAGGTCTGGGGCTACAACTACCTGGGCGACCGCAAGACGGTCGACGTCCATATCCGATGGCTACGTGAAAAGCTGGGCCGTTTCGGAAAGCTCGGTTTCGAGATCGTCACCGTCCGGGGGGCCGGCTACCGGCTGGACCCGGTGCGCTGATAACCCAACCGGAGATTTTGACGTTAAATCAGTGATGCCCCGTCGCGGGCGGTTGGCCGCCCTTCTTCTTCTTGTGGTCGTGCTGGCGTCCGCCTGTGGATCCGCCGCCGGCGGATCGCCTCGTTCGTCCACGACCACCACCAGCAGTGCCACTGCAGCGAGTACGCCGTCGCCAAGCCCGTCGCTTCCGTGCGCCGAACAGGTCCTGGCGACCATGACGCCCGACCAGCGGATCGGTCAATTGTTCGAGCTCGGCCTGGCCGGCGACCGCCTCGGCCCCGCAGAAATCAACCTGATCCAGACGGACCACATCGGATCCATCTGGTTCGTCGAGCGGAGCTCGGCGGGAGTCAATGGCATCCGGGCGGTGGCATCGGCGGTCCAGGCGCAGGTCTCCAGCGCAACCACTGCAAATGTGCGCTTCTTCGTCGCCGCCAACCAGGAGGGGGGCCTGATCCAGGCGATGCAAGGCCCGGGTTTCTCCGTGATACCGTCCGCTGTCGTACAGGGCAGCTGGGCCCCCACCCTGTTACAAAGCCGGGCTGCGGTGTGGGCCACAGAACTTCGCGCCGCCGGCATCAACTTCAATTACGCACCGGTGATGGATGTCGTGCCACCGGGCACAGATGCCCAGAACCAGCCGATTGGCGCGCTACAGCGTGAGTACGGTCATGACCCGGCGACAGTGGGCAGCCACGGCGTCGCCTTTCTCGCCGGTATGCGCCAGTCGGGCATCGCCGTGACCCTCAAGCACTTTCCCGGGCTCGGACGCGTGACCGGTAATACCGATTTCACCACCGCGACGGATACGACGACGACGGTGTCGGATCCCTATCTCCAGTCCTTCCGACAGGGAATCGCCGCCGGGACGGACTTCGTCATGGTCGCCCTGGCCAGGTATACGCGGATCGATCCCGACCACCTGGCGGCCTTCTCCCCGATCGTCATGACCCAGATGTTGCGCGGCTCCATGGGATTTAGCGGGGTCATCGTTTCCGACGACCTGGGCGATACCGTGGCGGTCGCGAGCATGCCCCCGGCCAGCCGGGCGATCGACTTCCTGACGGCCGGCGGTGACATGATCATTTCCAAAACGTCGGCCCCGGCGGACGCAATGGTGAAGGCGGTCAGGCTGCGAGCCGCGCAGGACCCGGCGTTCCGCCAGCGAGTCGATGATGCCGCGCTGAGAATCCTTCGGGCCAAGCAACGCTTTGGCCTCCTTCCCTGCTAGGCGGTTGCCGCTACCGGTCCGAGTGAGGGCGCGGTCCCGCCAGGGCGTCATGGATGATGCTGCCGACCAGCGCCAGGCCAATGCCGGCCCCCACACCGGCAGCGAGGTAGGCGAGCCATTCGCTGGCCCTCAGCACCAGCAGATAGACGCCGCCCAGCAGCAACACCAGGGCGAGCACCAGCCAGGTCAGACGATCCACCCCATCAGCCCCCGTTGGCGCCGCCAGCCCCAAATCCACCAGCTCCGGCTGAGCCAGCTGGGACGATGTTGATGCTGTTCGCCTTGATGCTGCCGTCCGCCTCACGTGTGCCTGTCACGGTGATGGTCTCGCTCTCCTGGAGATCAGAGGTCTGCCCGACCACGGTCTTGCGCACGATGACGGTCTGGTCGAAGGTCACTTTTACATCGATGTTGCAGCGCGCGTCGTGGACGGTGAGGCTGCTACCGGTCAGGTTGGTGACGGTGCCGGTGGCGCCGCGCCGGGCCGCCGCTCCACTCGCGCTCGCCGACGGCGACGCGTTGGGTGATGGGCAGGCAGCCGCCAGCCCACGCCCGCCGGTGAAACCGTTGCCGGCCGTCCGGCCCGCGCCGGTTGCCGTTGCGTTGGCGGCGCTGGCCGTGCCACCGCCACCGATCTTGTACCCGCCGTAGAAACCACCGAGTAGCGCGACGACGACAACGAGGGCGGCGATGGGAAGCTTGATCAATGCACGACCTCCTTGGGATTCACTCGTAGCGCAACGCCTCGATGGGGCGGAGGCGCGCCGCCCGGTTCGCGGGATAGAGACCGAAGAACAACCCGATGCCGACCGAGATGCCGAAGGCCATGAAGACCGAGGGCATCGAGATAATCGGCGTCGGCAGGCTGGAGACGGCGAGCGGCAGGATGCGGGACAGTCCGAAGCCAACCAGGATTCCGAGGGCTCCGCCCAATCCGGCAAGGAACATCGACTCGATGAGGAATTGCATGAGGATGTCGCGCCGTCGGGCGCCGATCGCCTTACGGATGCCGATCTCGCGAGTGCGTTCCGTAACGGTGACGAGCATGATGTTCATGATCCCGATGCCGCCGACGACGAGCGAGATGCCTGCGATCGCGCCCAGCATCAGGGTGAGGACGCCGGTCGTCTGCGAGGCGCTGTTCAGGACGTCCTGCTGGCTGAGGATCTGAAAATCAGCCTGCGTGGGGTCTGAGATGTGATGCCGATCCAACAGGACCTCGGTGACCTCGGTCGTGGCGGCACTCGTCGCCTCGGCGCTCGTCGCCTCGACGTAGATCTGCTGCACGTTGCGGCCGCGCCCGCCGAGCAGGTAGTTCCATGCCGCCGTGATCGGCACCACCACCACGTCATCCTGGTTGTTAAATCCACCAGACGAACCCTTCTGGGCGAGAACACCGATCACGCGGAAGCTCTGGCGGTTGATTTTGATTACCTGGCCGATCGGGTCCTCGCTGCTGAACAGATTGGTGACCACCGTCTGACCGATGACGGCGACTTTGCTGGAGGCGTCGACATCGCCCGCCGTGAAGAACTGGCCACTGGCCAGCGGGTAGTTGCGGACCGAGGGGAAATCCTCCGTGGTGCCGGTCAGGCTGCTGTTCCAGTTCTGGTTGCCGAAGGTCAACTGGGCCCGCCCGCCGGCGCTCGGTATCGCGGTCACGACGTCCGGCGAACTCTGGCGGTTCGCGATCGCCTTGACATCATCGAGGGTCAAGGTCGAGCCGGTGCCAAAGCCCTGCTGCACGCCGCCGGCGCCTCGCGCGTTCGACGGGAAGACGGTGAGCAGGTTCGACCCGAGCGATTGAATCTGTTGCTGCACGGCGACCGATGCGCCGTTGCCGACCCCGACGAGCAGGATGACGGCCGACACGCCGATCAGGATGCCGAGCATGGTGAGCCCTGACCGCAGCCGGTTGGCCAGCAATCCATTGACGGCCAGCCGCAGCCCTTCAAGGATGCTCACCGCACCAGCTCCGCCGCCAGCGCCTGCCGCTCGTCGCTCACGATCACCCCATCGCGCAGCCGCACCACGCGCTGCGCGAAAGCGGCGATGTCCGCTTCGTGCGTGATCAGGACAATCGTGCGGCCCTGCTGGTTCAAGTCGCGGAGCAGCTTCAAGATCTCGAGGCTCGACTCGGTATCCAGATTGCCGGTCGGCTCATCCGCCAGCAGGATCGCCGGATCCGTAACCAGCGCGCGCGCCACGGCGACGCGCTGTTGCTGGCCGCCGGAGAGCTCGTTCGGCAGGTGGCCCGCCCGGTCGAGCAGTCCGACCGATTCCAGGGCCGCCATGGCCCGCTCCCGTCGCTGCACGCTATCCCCGGCATAGATGAGCGGCATCTCGACGTTGTGCGCGGCGCTCACCCGCGGAATCAGGTTGAAGGACTGGAAGACAAAGCCGATCTTTCGATTGCGAATCCATGCCAGCTGGTCGTCGGTCAGCGCCGACACGTCATAGCCGTCCAGGATGTAGCGGCCTTCCGTTGGTTGGTCGAGGCAGCCGATGACGTTCATCAGCGTGCTCTTGCCAGACCCGGAGGGACCCATGATGGCGACGAATTCGCCTTCCGGGATGTGCAGCGAAACGCCTTTGAGTGCGGGGACCTCGACCTCGCCGGCGCGATAGACCTTCGTGATCCCCTCGAGGGTGATCACCCTCCGCCGCTCCGGATGCCTCCACCCCCGAAGCCGCCGCCCCGGAGCAGATTATTGCTGTTCGTGGTTGATGTCCCTGTGGTGCGCAGGGCCGGCAGCACCACCTTCTCACCCTCACTGAGCCCGGCTTTGATCTCGGTGTAGCTATCGCCGACGATGCCGGTGAGGACCTCAGTCGATACTTGCTGGCCGTTGGCCAGCACGTTGACGGTGGTGGTCCCGCCCTGGGTCTGGACCGCGGCATTGGGGACGCGGATCGCATTGTCCGCCTGGGCCACGGTGACCGCGGCATTGGCCGTCATGCCTTCGCGCAGCCGGGGGTCGGTCCGGTTGAGCACGAAGCTGACGTAGTAGTCGACAACATTCGACACCACGGTTGCACTCGGGCTGAGGCTCAGCACGTGGCCGGAGATGGTCAGGTTGGGTATCGCGTCGAAGGTCAGTGCGGCCGTCTGGTTGGCGGCGAGCCGTGCGGCATCCGTCTCAGGAAACGCCATCACCGCGACGTAGCTGCTGGTGTCATCGATGACCATGAATCCCGACGACCCGCCAGAGCCGGTGGCGCTGCTCGAGGCCGGTTGCGGCGCGAGCGACCCTGGAGCCTGCGCCGTAGCGCCGGATCCGCCGCCCGCCACCGACTCGCCGGAAACCCCACTCAGGCTGATCACCACGCCGGAGGTCGGCGCGGTCAGCGTGGTCTGGTTGAGGGCGAGCTGGGCCGCCTGGACCTGGGCCTGGGCGGAAGCAACCTGCGCCTGGGCCGAGGCCAGCGCGTTCGGCTTGACCTGGGTCTGCACCGCCAGGTTGTCGCGCGATGAAGTGACCTGCTGGGATGACGAGTTGATCCGTGACTGGCCGCTGATCGCATCCATATGTTGTTTGCTTTGGTCGTTGGCGAGCAGGGTCTTGTCCTGCGTACAGGCGATCGAGCCCGGATCGATCCCGCAGTCGGTGTTGACCTTCGCCTGGTCGTTGGCGACGGTCGTGGCGTCGGCCTGGTTGGTGGCGTTCACGGAGGCCACCGTGTCGTTGTAGTTCTGCTGGGCGGCCGATACCTGATGCTGCAACTGGGCCACCTGCGCCGAGGTCAGCGGAGTTTGCGTTGCCTTGAGATTGGCTTGCGCCGAGGCGAGGGACGCCTGCGCCTGGCTCAGGGCGGCCTGCTGCGTGGTCGAGTCCAGGCGCGCGAGAACCTGGCCCGTTTTCACCGTGTCGCCCACCCGTATGTCGACCTCGCTCAAAATACCGCCGACTCTGAAGTTCACGTTCATCCGTCCTGCAGGCACCAGCGAGCCGGTGCCGCTCACCACCGAAGTCACCGTGCCGCGATCCGCGCTCGCCGTCCGAATCGTGGCGGCCGCCGGCTTCGCCAGGACCGTGTCGCGAGCGATCAACCCGACGAGCAACACGGCGACGAGACCTAGACCGGCGAGCCAGGCGCGCGTGCCGGTGAGCCAGGCACGCCGGCGCAGTTGGGGAAGCGGCTTCAGCGTCGGCGCCTGTCGCATCACGGCGTCGCCGACGGCTGGGCCTGGAAATTGCCCAGTGTGATTCCCACAGAAATATGCCGGCCGTTGCGCGTCACCGCCAGGGTGACGCGGTCGCCCACCTTTTTGGTATCGAGGTACTGTGTGAGCTGGTCGATCGTCGTGATCGCGTGACCGTCGATCGCGGTGATCACATCATCGTTCGCCGAGGGCTGCCCATCGGCCTGCAGCCCGGCTTTTGCGGAGGGCCCGTTCGGCACCACCGCGACGATCAGCACGCCCGATTTCTCGCTGAGTCCGAGCTGGCTGGCCGTGGTCGCCGTGAGGGTCTGGCCGCTGATGCCGAGCCACGGGTGCTCGATGGCAATCCCCTTCTCAAGCGATTGCAGCATCGTCTCGGCGCGGTTGATGGGAATCGCGAAACCGACGCCGACGTTGCCTTCGACCGGGCTCTGGATCGAATCGTTGATACCGATCAACTGGCCCTGCCCGTCGAGCAGCGCGCCGCCGGAGTTACCCGGGTTGATGGGCGCGTCGGTCTGGATCATGCCGGTCAGCGCCCGGTTGTTGGGAGCTGTGGTGCTGCGGTTCAAGCCGGAGATGATGCCGGCGGTGAACGAGCCGGCCAGGCCGAACGGCGCGCCAATGGCAAGCGCCGTGTCCCCTACCTGCAGGGTGTCCGAATTCCCGACGGCAAGGGGATGGAGTTGGTCCGAAGATACCGAGACTTTCACCACGGCCAGGTCTGCGCTCTGGTCCACGCCCTTGACCTGACCGGTGGCCGAGTGCCCGTCGCTGAACATGACCTGGATCTGCGTGGCTCCCGACACCACGTGGGCGTTGGTCAGGATGTCCCCTTGCTTGTCGACCACGATCCCCGAGCCCTCGGCCTGGCTGAACGAGCGGGCGCCTCCGCGCGCGATGGCTGTGGAGATCATGACCACGCCGGGGGCGGTCTGCTGGTAGATCGCCGCAAAGGACCCTGGCGCGGGAGCCGGGGCGGCGACGCCGGCGCCAACCGTCGATGCCGTCGTCGTCGCTGCCGTCTTGTGCTGACTGGCTAGCGCCGCACCGATGGCACCGCCGCCGACGCTGCCGGCGACCAGCCCGGCGGCGAGCATGGCCACGGCCATGCTGCGCGCCGGACGGTGGGGAAAGGAGGGAGCCGGTTGAGCCGATGTCGGCTGGGGAGCCGGTGAGGGTGGTTCAGGCGCAATGGGGGTGTCGATGAAGTCCGGGCTGAAGGGATCATGCATAGCGCGAGCTCAATGCTGCGCCGGGCCGATGAGCCGTCTGTGAGCGGTGCCTAAGAGGTCGCTAAGACTTTGAACGGGCCTCCGGCCCACGCGAGCCCGCTTTACTGCGATGCGAGCGTTTGAGGCGTTGGCAGGTCGACCGTAAAGGCGGCGCCCCCCTGCGGGTTGTTTGCCGCGAACACTCGCCCGCCGTGCTCCTGGGCGATCCAGCGGGCGATCGCCAGGCCGAGGCCGGTTCCTTCTCCGGAACGGGCGGCATCGGACTGGTAGAAGCGCTCGAAGATGCGCTCGAGATCCTGCCGCGGGATTCCGGGTCCGTCGTCGGTGACCACCAGCCTCGCCGACTGGGACCCCGGCATCAGGCGTACCTGGATGTGCCCGTCCGGATTCGTGTGGTTCATGGCGTTGTCGATCAGGATCCAGAGCAATTGCCGGATCGCATCCGCGTTTCCGTAAACCGGCGCGGGCGCCCCGTCGAGCACTTCGATTTGCCGGAGAGGTCGCAACGTTTGCGCCTGGCGCGAGACGTCCTGCACGATGGGCAGCAGATCGATCGGCGCTTTTTCCAGGTGGTAGCCGGCATCCGCGCGCGCCAGCGTCAAGAGGTCCTGCACCATTCGGCTCATGCGCTCGCTCTCGCCGGCGATGTCGTTCAGCGCGGCAATCCGGTCTTCGCCGCTGACATCCTCGCGCTTGAGCAGGAGCCCGACATTGCCGCGAATGGTCGTCAGGGGCGTCCGCAACTCGTGCGATGCGTCGGCGACGAACCGCCGCTGCGCGAGCAACGCGGATCGCAGCCGCTGGTAGGCGTCTTCGAGCTGTCGGAGCATCTGATTGAAACTCCGTTGCAATCGGCCAACTTCGTCGTTCGGTCCACTCTCAGGGAGTCGCCGACTCAGGTCTTGCGTGCGGCCGATGTCTTCAGCTGTCGTGGCCATGGAGTCGAGTGGTCGCAGCGCGCGGCCGGCGACCAACCAGCTGGCGGCTCCCGCACCGAGCAGGCTCAAAAACACTCCGGCAATCAGGAACAAGCGAAGGGCGTCGAGCTGCGCCTGAATCCCAAACAGCGGTTGGCCATAGAGCACGTAGCCGCTGACCCCCAGATCAGGGCGATTCCACGCACGAACGTATGCGCGGACGAGCGGCCCCCCACTGGGCTGCACGTTCCTGAAGACCCCTCGATCGGCGGGAACCGATTCGAGGGCACCTGACGGCATCTGTGGGAAAACGCCGTCAATCACCGCGCTCGAAATGTAGGGCGTGCCCTGCGAATCGAACAGTTCGTAAAAGGGTTCCGAGCTGTTGTTCAAGTCCGGCGGAAAGAAATTTCGGCCGGGTAGGACCCGCCCGCCCGACGCCAGAACGGTCCAGGCACGATCGCCTCCTCGCTGGAGGACGCCGTCCTGCTGCGTGACCAAACTCCGCTGCACCACCACGTAAACCAGGCCGCTGAAGATCACAACCGTCACCGCGACGACCACCGCACCAAACAGCGCGATCCGACCGCGGATCGGGAGGCGCCGGCGAAGAGCCGTCTGGAGGTCGAGCCATCGCCAGACGTGAATCAGGGAACGGCGAATTGGGGTCAGGCGTTCAGCGACCCGGACGCGATCACCGATAGATGGTTCATTCCTCCTTAAGGATGTACCCAACCCCGCGCACCGTTTGCAGCAGCCGCGGCCGGCCGCCTTGCTCCAGCTTCTGCCGCAGGTAGCCGACATAGACGTCGACCACGTTACTGCTGGCGCCGAAGTCGAAACCCCAGACCGCGTCCAGTAGCTGTTCGCGCCGCAGAACCTGGCCCGGGTTGCGCATGAAATGCTGAAGAAGGTCGAACTCCTTCGCGGTGGTGGTGATCGGCTGGTCGGCGCGCCTGACCTCGCGAGTGGCGAGATCCATCACGACGTCTGCATAGCGAAGGGTGCGGCGGGCCCGGGGCGCCCGCCGGCGAAGCAGCGCCCGGACGCGCGCCAGGAGCTCCTCATAGGCGAAGGGCTTTACCAGGTAGTCGTCGGCGCCGCTGTCCAAGCCCTTGACCCGGTCGGCCATCCCGTCCCGTGCCGTGAGCAGCAGAATCGGAACGTCCCCCTCGGCACGGAGTCGGCGGGTGACCTCGAGCCCGTCGATGCCGGGCATCATGATGTCGAGGATTGCCAGGTCGGGCATGCGATCGCGTGCCCGAGCGAGCGCGATGTGGCCGTCGGGCGCCACCTCGACCTGGTACCCCTCGTAGATCAGGGCCCGGCGAAGCGCGGCGGCAATCTTCGCATCATCGTCGACCACGAGCACGTGCGGTTGTTCGGACACTCGCCACCATCAAAGCACGTCGGGATGAGAAGAGACTAAGAACTTCGACTTCGGCCTCGCGCCACCGGTTAGCGCTCGATCACCCCGCAACCATGGTGCCGAACAGGGCAATCGCCGCCAGCGTCATCAGGCCGGCGGCGATCCCCGTCAATGCCAGGCTGAGCCTGCCGCTGGCGTGGCGCTTCATGATCCGGTGATCGGCGCCCAGCAGGATGATCAGGATGAGCAGCGGCGGGGCCACGATGCCGTTGATCACAGCGGTGACGAAGAGGGCGCGAATCGGGTCGAGGTGCATGAAGTTCATGGCCACGCCCGCGATCGTGGCCGCCGCCAGCATGATGTAGAAGGTGGGGCGGTAGCGTGGCTTGCTCGCCAGGTCGCCGCGCAGACCGAGGAATTCCTTGAGCGCGTAACTTGCGGAAGCCGCGAGGATCGGCACAGCCAGAAGACCGCTGCCGATTATCCCCAGCGCGAATAGCACGAACGCGAATGGACCGGCGAGTGGAGCCAATGCGGCCGCTGCCTGGCTGGCCGTCTCGACATTGGTCTTGCCATGGGCGTGAAGGACCGCGGCCGAGGTCAGGATGATGAAGAACATGACAAGGTTGGAGAAGGCCATCCCGATGAAAATATCGAGGCGCGCGGCGTGCAACTCCTTGAGCCGAAGCCCACGCCGGCCCGTCAATGGCCTGGTCGCGCCGGCGGCTTTCAATTCATCCACTTCCGAAGACGCTTGCCAGAAGAAGAGATAAGGGGAGATCGTCGTCCCCAACACCGCGACGAGCGCCATGATGAAGTCCTTCGACAGCTCCACGTGTGGAACGAAGGTCGCCTTCACCAGGGTCGCCAGCGGCGGATGCGTAAGGAATGCGGTAACGACATACGTAAACAGCGCCAGCGTCAACCACTTGAAGATCTTGAAGATGGTCGCGTAGCTGACGAGGAACTGCAGACTCAGGATCAGCGCGGCGACGGGAATGATGAGCCAGATCGTCTTGACCAGCCCGCCGGAAAGCAGCTCGCCGGCGGCCGCCACGGCGCCGAGGTCGGCGCCAACGTTGAAGGTGTTGGCGGCCAGCAAACCGGCAATGGCGAGGCCGACCAGCCAGCCTGGGAACTTGCGCCGCAGGCTGATGCCCAGGCCGACGCCGGTTTGCAACGCGATTCGCGAGCACAACTCCTGGACCGCGCTCATGAGTGGAAACGTCAAGAGGGCCGTCCAGAGGAGCCCATAGCCGAAGTGGCTGCCGACCTGCGTGTAGGTGCCGATGCCGCTCGGATCGTCATCGCTCGCCCCGGTGATCAAGCCGGGTCCCAGTAGCTGGAGCCACCCGATGGGACCCTTGCGGCGCGCCTCGTCGAGCGTCGTCCGTCCGGCATCGGGCGTCCCCCCGGCGGCAAGGCCAGACGTCGTGCTGTCCTGTTTGGCCAGCTCCTCTCTAGAGGGTTCTGGGATTGGCCTGACCCGGGCCCGTAGTGGGTCCTGGATGTCGCTCGTGGGGCGCCGCTGCTGCCGAGCAGCTTTCCTGCTGAACACCTGGTTCCATATTACGATAGTGTGACAGCGGCGCTATAAGGACCGAAGTCGCGGCGCACGACTCGCCATACTGGAGGTCGCTGGTAACCATGCGGGGGTGGGCACCGTTGTAACAACCGGCCGCAGGGTCTGGCCAGCTGATACCGTCACTGCTAGGATGAGACCAAAATGTCACAGGGAGTAATCAAAATTGCGCTGGCGATGGCATTCGCCGCGCTCCTCCCCTCGTGCTTTGGTGCTCAGGTGAATACGCGCCCGATTGGGCCGGTGGCACTCGCCTACAACTTCCCCAAGGTCTCGCCCACCCCCGAACCGCAGCCTTCGGTCACGGTCGGCCAGGTCTCGACCAGCCAGGGAGCGGTGGAAGTTCGCGGCTACCACGAGCCGGGTGACTGGGCCCACCGGAACTACTGCGGAGCAGGCGCCACCCAGGTCCTCCTCTCGGCCTGGATGTCCGAAGTGCCGGACATCGAAACCGTCGCCCGCGCGTCAAAGCTGAATCCCAACCGCGGTGAGTACGGCGCCGACGCGACGAACGGCATCAACCAGTTTCTCAACCCGATGGTGCTCCCCGTCCTTGGGCAGCCCCGCTACCAGGCCGCGCACGTCACGACGCTCGACGAGGTGCAGGCCCGGATCGTGCAGGACATCCTCGACCAGCAGGCGATCGTGAGCTTCGGCCATGGTGTGCCCGTCATGCTGCAAACCATGACGAAGACGATGCCGGGTTGGAACCACTGGAACGCCACCCACATGATCACGGTCTTTGCCTTCGACTTCAGCCACAACGACCCCGCGCTCGACACCATCACCTATGCCGAGACGCCCTCGCCGCTGGCGGGATATCGTGGACCGGACTTTCAGACGATTTCGGTGAAGGCGCTCTGGGTGGCGATGCAGGCCTACCTGCGCGAATTCCCCCAGGACCCGATGAACGTCATCAGCTGACCACTCGGCCGGCGGCCCGCCGCCTTGTTCTGTCCATAATTGAGCCATGGCGCAGCCAGCCGACCGTCTTGGGGATGCGGTTTCGATGGAGGCGCTGGTCCGGCATCAGCTGATCCTGCTCGGCGAAGATCCCTCGCGGGAAGGCCTGCGCGACACGCCGGAACGAGTCAAGGAGAGCCTCGAGTTCCTCACCCGCGGCTATCGCATGACCGTGGACGACGTCTTCGGGGATGCCACCTTTACGGAGACCTACAAGGACATGGTCGTGGTGAAGGACATCGAGATGTACTCGCTCTGCGAGCATCACCTGCTGCCGTTTTTCGGCCGGGTGCACATCGGCTACATCCCTAGCGGCCGGCTGGTGGGTCTCAGCAAGATGCCGCGCCTGGTGGAGCTCTACAGCCGACGCCTGCAGGTGCAAGAGCGGATGACGCGTCAGATCGCCGAGTGCCTCCAGAAATACCTCCAGCCGGTCGGCGTCGCCGTCGTGGTCGAGGCCGATCACCTCTGCATGAAGATGCGCGGGGTCGAAAAGCAAAACAGTCGGGTTTTCACCAGCTGTGTGTTGGGCATCTTTCAGGCCGATCCCAAGACCCGCGCCGAGTTCATGGGACTCATCAAGGGCGTCCCCAACATCTAAAGGGACAGCGCTGAATGCCGGCGAGCGGGCAGCTGTTCGTCGGAACATCGGGTTTCTCCTACACCGGGTGGCGCGGCAGCTTCTACCCGAAGGGCCTCAAGGCCACGGACATGCTCGGCTACTACGCCGGTCGGTTGAGGACGGTGGAGGTCAATACCACGTTCTATCGGACCCAGCCCGAAGACGTCGTTGCCGGTTGGGTGGCCGCGGTTCCGCCGGACTTTCGATTCGCCGTCAAGGCGCACCGGCGCATCACGCACAACCGGCGCATGCCCAACCTGGAGGAAGCGGTCCGCGTGCTGGCGCTCGAGGCTGCCGGCTTCGGTGAGCGGCTGGGTCCGCTGCTCTTCCAGTTTCCGCCAACCGCGCCATTCGACGAAAGCCGGCTTCCGCGGATCGTCCCGCTGCTGCCCGGCGGGTGGCGGGTGGCGTTCCAGTTTCGCCACCGATCCTGGCACACGCCCGAGGTCGCCAACCTGATCGAGCGGATGGGCGCGGCTCTGGTCCATGGCGATGGCGAGGCGGAGCCGGGTCCGCTTGGCCGCGGCGCCTTCATCTACCTGCGGTTGCGACGGGAGACGTACTCGCCGCAGCGGCTCACCGCGTGGAGCCAGCGAATCACGGGCTACCTGGAGGGCGGCCGAGACGTCTACGTCTATTTCAAGCATGAACGGCTTGGCCCCCTCTATGCGGAGCGGCTGGCCGTGCAGGTCCGAACATCTTTTCGAGCTCCTACCCAACCGGCGGTATAATCCGGGCAACTCAGCAAAGGAGGCACCAGCATGGCCCGGTCGATGTGGCGGGGCGCGATCAGTTTCGGGATGGTAGCCATCCCGATCCGCATGTACCTCGCCACCGAGGCACATAGCGCGGTCTCGTTCCGGCAGCTCTGCCCCCATTGCCAGCTGCCGATCAAGCAGCAACGGCATTGCCCCACCGACGACCACGTGGTGGCCTTCAATGAGGTACTGAAGGGATACGAGGTCGGAAAGAACCAGTTCGTCATCATCGCCGAAGAAGACCTCGATAAGTTGCCGCTGAAGACCACCAAGACGATCGACATCGTCGAGTTCGTCGAGCGCAACGAGGTTCCGCTCGGTTTGTACGTCAAGAGCGCGTATTACCTGGAGCCGGAGGACGTCGGGGTCAAACCGTTCTTCCTCTTGAAGCGGGCGCTGGAAGATACCAATAAGGTAGCCGTCGCGAAGATCGCCCTGCGCGATCGTGAGCATCTGTCCCTGATCCAGGTCGAAGGCAGCACGTTACTCTGCAACACCCTCAACTGGCCCGACGAGATCCGCTCGACCGAGGAGCTCAATCTGCCGCAGAACGTCAAGATCAGTGACAAGGAAGTCGCGATGGCGACCTCCCTGATCGACAACCTGACCGACAGCTTTCAGCCAGAGCGTTACACCGACGACTACAAGGCGGCGTTCCAGCAGATCGTCGACCAGAAGATGAAGGGGCTGCAGGTGATGACGCCGGCTGCCGCCCCCGAACCCCGCGTCATGGACCTGATGGCCGCGCTGAAGGCATCGGTCGAGGCAACCAAGCAAGGCAAGAAGCCGGCCGCCCGGCCGGCAGCATCGAAAGCCGCAAAGGTCAAGGTGGCCGCCAAAACCTCGGCGGCCCGCCCCGCGGCCCGGCGTCGCACGGCATAGCATCTCGTAGTACATTCCGGCTAGCATGCCGTCTCGTCCGCAAACGGTTGAGCTCGACCTGCCCTTCGAGCGGGCCCTGCCCGACCGCCTGCGGCCGATGCTTCCCATGGCCGCGGCCGCACCATTCGATTCGGCGGACTATGCCTTCGACGTCGCCTGGGACGGTGTGCGCGCGCTGGCGTCCGTCGACCGTGGCCGCGTCGGCATCTGGGGCCGAACCCTGCTGGACCTGACCGGACGATACCCCGAGGTGCAGGTGCTGGCCGACCTGCTTCCCCCGGAAACCATTGTTGACGGCGAACTGATTGTGACCGATCCGGAGGGTCGACCGGATTCGGTTGCGCTGGCGAGACGCCAGCAGGCAGCACGCCCCGAGGCGGTGGCCCGCGTGGCAGCCGCCCATCCGGTCACGTACGTCGTCCACGACCTCCTTTACCTGCGCGGCCGGTCCTGGCTGAAAGAGCCGCTCGTACGCCGGCGCCCCCGCCTGAACGATCTGCTTCAGTCTTCTGGGCGAATCTATGTGGTGGAACCGGTCGCCGACGATGGGCTGGCATTTTTCGACGCCGCGCGAGAGAAGGGCCTTGAAGGGGTGATCGCCAAACGGTTCGACAGTCCCTACCGGGCGGGCCAGCGCCACCCGGACTGGTTGCTGATCGAGGCGGTCCGCCACCAGGATTTCGTTGTCATCGGTTTCATTCCTGAGGCCGGCGATCGCCTGCTCGAGGCGTTGATCGTGGCGACCTACGACGGGCGAACCCTCCACCCAGCTGGTCGGGTGGTGGGCGGCTTCGACAATGCCACCTCTTCAGCCCTGCGCAAGGCGCTGGACGGTCTGGCCGGTGGGAGCGCCCCGGACGATCCACGGTGGATGGACGACCGGATCTGCTGGGTCCAGCCCAAAATCGTGGTCGCTGTGAAATTCAGTGAGTGGGATCTCAAGGGACAGTTACGCTTTCCGATCTTCAGCGGGCTTCGGCCCGAAGTCGCGCCCGAGGAATGCGCCCGCACAACGATGGTCGAGCCCCCGCTGCGGTCGAGACCGCGGCTCGTCGAGATTCAGCTTCCGCGCCTCCCGTTCTAGCCAGCCCGTAAAGTAGGGACGTGTCGATCGCGGACAAGGTGGAGGTGCGCCTGCGCGTCAATGGCGAAGACACCGCGATCATGGTGCTGCCCTATAAGACCCTGCTCGAGGTCCTTCGCGAAGATCTGGGTCTGACCGGCACCAAGCACGGGTGCGAGCTGGGCGAGTGCTCGACCTGCGGCGTGCTGGTCGACGGGAAACCGTTCCTATCGTGCCTGGCCATGCCGCTCGATCTGGAAGGCCGCGAGGTCACGACCATCGAAGGAATGGCGCGAGGCCGCGAACCGCATCCGCTTCAGGTCGCCTTCGCCGAGCTCGGTGCCGCCCAGTGCGGCTACTGCACGCCGGCCATGCTGCTGACCGCCAAGGCGCTCCTCGACCGTGAGCCCCGACCCTCGCGGGAGATGATCAAACAGGCGCTTTCGGGCGTCCTCTGCCGCTGCACCGGGTACCTCAAGATCTTCGAGGCGGTCGAGCTGGCGGCGTCGAGGGGCAGCGATGGCTGAGGCATTTTCCGTCGTAGGCAAGTCGCTGACCAAACCCGACGCCTACGCCAAAGTCAGCGGCCAGACAAAGTTCGCCGACGACCTGTCCCTGCCGCGAATGCTGTTCGGCCGGATCCTGCGTAGTCCGTATCCCCACGCCCGTGTTTTGCGCGTCGATACAAGCGCAGCGCGAGAACTTCCCGGAGTGCTGGCCGTCCTCACCGGAGATGACCTGCCGGTAAAGTTCGGTATCCTCCCGGTCAGCCAGGACGAGGAGGCGCTCGCCCGCGAGAAAGTTCGGTACGTGGGCGATCCGATCGCGGCCGTGGCCGCCACTGACGAGTGGATCGCCGACGAGGCGCTTGGCTTGATCGACGTGCAGTTTACGGAGCTGCCGCATGCGATGTCGATCCAGGAGGCGCTTGCGGCCCAGGGCGAGCCGATCCACGGCAGCTCGAACGTGCACAAGGCCGTGGCCCTGGAGTTCGGCGACACCGACGCCGCCATGCGCGTCGCTGAGTACGTTCGAGAAGACACGGTGTTCTTCGAAGGCAACACACATCTCCCGATGGAGCAGCACGCCGCGGTCGCCCAGTATGCCGCTGACGGCAAGCTCACGCTCTGGACTTCGTCGCAGACGCCGCACTACGTGCATCGCGCGCTGGGCAAGGTACTCGAGCTGCCGATGAGTCGCATCCGTGTGATCGCCACCCCCAACGGGGGAGGATTCGGCGGGAAGAGCGACATCTTCTCGCACGAGCTCGTCGCCGCCAAGTTCGCCATGGCGACCGGGCGCCCCGTCAAGATCACCCTTACCCGTGAGGAGGTTTTTTACGCCCATCGAGGCCGCCACCCGGTGCTGATGAAGGTCAAGACAGGGTTCACACGCGGCGGTCGGATTACCGCGATGCAATTTCAGAGCTTCCTCGATGGCGGCGGCTACGGCAGCTACGGCGTCGCAAGTACTTACTACACGGGCGCCCTGCAGGCGACCACCTACGCCATCCCCCGATACCGGTTCGAAGCCGTGCGGCTCTTCACCAACAAGCCGCCCTGCGGCCCGAAGCGCGGGCACGGCACACCGCAGCCGCGGTTTGCGCTGGAGATCCATTTCGACAAAGCCGCTGAAGAGCTCGGGGTCGATCCGGTCGAGCTGCGCCGGCGCAACCTGCCGGCACCCGACTCGCGCACCGTCAACTGGCTGCGAATCACGAGCTGCGGGCTTGAGGACTGTATTAATAAGGTTGTCGACGGCTCCGGCTTTCTCCGGCGCCGAACCTCGATGCCGAAGGGGCGTGGCCTCGGCTTTGCCGTCAGTTCCTACCTGAGCGGCGCGGGCACCGCCATCTATTGGAACGACATGCCCCACTCCGAGGTCCAGCTCAAGCTCGACCGAAATGGCGGTGTCCTTCTGCTCTGTGGGGCGATCGACATCGGCCAGGGGTCGGACCACATCCTGGCGGCGATCGTGGCCGAAGTCCTCGGGGTTGCCCTCGACGATATCCAGCTGAGCACGGGAGACACCGACCTCACGCCCATCGATCTCGGCAGCTACTCCTCGCGGGTAACGTTCATGGCCGGCAATGCGGCGAAGGCCGCTGCGGAAAGCGTGCGCGACCGGCTCTTCCGGGCTGTGGCCAGCGCCCTGCATTGCGACGCCGCTGACCTCACGGCGCGCGACCACCGGATCTACCGCAGCGACCGGCCTGCCGATGGGCTGACCTTCGCCCAGGCCGTGCAGCGCGCCGAAGCGCAAGGCGGGGTGGTAACCGGCAGCGGCAGCTATACGCCTCCCAGTCTCGCCGGACCGTACAAGGGATCCGGGGTCGGTCCCAGCCCAGCGTATTCGTACTCGGCGGCGGTCGTCGAGGTCGACTGCGACCTCAAGACCGGTGAAGTCAAGGTCCCCGAGGTCTGGATCGCTCACGATGTCGGCCGCGCCATCAACCCCATGCTGGTCATCGGCCAGGTGGAGGGCAGTGTCTACATGGCCCTGGGCGAGGCGTTGATGGAAGAGCAGACGTTCCGCCTCGGATTGCACAAGTTTCCTTCATTGCTGGAGTACAAGAGCCCGACCGCGCTGGAGGCGCCGGTCATGCACACCTACCTGGTTGAGACCATCGATCGCGAGGGGCCGTTTGGCGCGAAGGAGGCGGGGCAGGGACCGCTGCTGCCGGTGATCCCGGCGGTGGCCAATGCCGTGTACAACGCGCTGCGCATTCGCATCGATGAGATCCCGATCACGCCGGAAAAGGTGCTAAAAGCCCTGAACGAACGGGACAGGCGCGTCGGGCCGAAATCGGTGCCGACCTTCAGCTTTCCGCCGCTGATCAAGGCCGAAGTCCCGGATGAGTGGAAGGGCAAGTAGGTGTTGCGGCTGCCGCGCCTGCGCTACCTGAGACCGAGATCGGTGGAGGAGGCGTCGGCCATGGCGTCGTCCAATCCCGGATCGATGTTTATCGCAGGCGGCACGGACCTGGTGCCGAATCTGAAGCGCCGGCAGTTCGATGTGCCCGCACTGATCAGCTTGAACGCGCTTCCTGGCATGCGGTTGATCGACGGCGACGGCGAACGCGGGGTGACCATCGGGGCCGGGGTGACCCTCGATGAGCTGGCTCACCATCCCGCGCTCGACGGCGCGTATCGCGCGCTCGCCCAGGCGTGCGACCAGGTGTCCACCCCGCAGGTCCGCTGTATGGGAACCCTCGGCGGCAACCTGCTCGTCGACCCGCGCTGCAACTACTACAACCAGACCTATAGCTGGAGGAAAGCCGCCGGCTTCTGCCTCAAGAAAGATGGCGACATCTGTCTCGTGGCGCGCAGCTCGCCCCGCTGCTGGGCGGTCTCATCGTCGGACAGCGCGCCGGTTGCGCTTGCCCTCGACGCCACCGTCACCTTGCACGGCGTCGGCGGCGACCGTCGGGTTCGCGCCCATGAACTCTACAAGGATGACGGCATCGACTACACGACCAAGCGCGCCGATGAGGTGATCGTCTCTGTGGAGGTTCCGGGGTCGGAAGCACGGATGACCAGCGCGTACTGGAAGCTGCGTCGCCGGCCGGCATTCGACTTCCCGATCCTCGGAGTGGCGGTCGCGCTCAGCTGGGACGATGGGATGGTGCGGGCGGCCCGCGGTGCGCTCGGCGCGGTCGGGTCACGCCCCGTCGAGATCACGGCTTTTCTCGCGCCGCTCAATGGGAGGCGTCCCGATGACGCGTTGATTGCCGAGGTGGCCGATGGGGCTGATAAACCGGCGCGGCCCCTAGATAACACCGACCTGAGCCACTACTGGCGCAAGCGGATGACCCGGGTTTACATCGAGCGCGCCCTGCGCGAGGCCTGCGGCGTCGATCCCCTGGCCGGCCGACTGAGCGCCCAGGTCAAGGCGGCCGCGATTTGACGCTCCGTCCAAGCCGTGAGTCAAGGGTGATTGCTCCGTTATAAAGGTGCAGTGAAGTGGCTTCCAGCGATCCTGATCTCGGCGGCGGTGCTGACGGCGTGCGGAACCGCGGCCGGCTCGACCGGCTCGACCAACATGCGCGAGTCGGCGAACGCTGGCGCCGTCCAGGCCATCCAGGCCGCGAACGCCGATTCGGAGGTCAATCGCGTCAACCCCCCGATTACCAAGGGTGCCCGTCCGTCACCAGCTAGCGTTGCACGCCCGGGGACGGTAACGCCGAACGTGGTCCAGCCGGTCGCTCCTCCCGATCGTTGTACGGACGGCTCCGCGGCCGGCGGGGTGAGCCCTCGCGGCGCCAGCTCCACCTCGGGCAAGCAGTTTCCCGTTCCGCTCTGCCTGCCCGAGTAAGCCCTGCTCGGCCGGGCTGGCCTCGACCTCGCCCCTACTGAGGCATGCAGCCGGGCGGCAACGCATTCGGCTTGCCAGAACCACTGGCCGAGACGCCAGCCGTGCAACGGTCAGTTGAGGCCGGCGTCTGGAGCGGCGTGCTGGTTGCGGCCGGCGCCGAACTCGGCGGATTGATGCCACCGGGCGCCACCCGGCCGCAGGAGGCGAGGATCCAGGCGAATGCAAACAGGATCAGGAGCGGTCTGAACAGAGAGCCTCCCGCCGAGGAGGCTCTCTGTTTTTCGAGTCGGGTCAGGAACAACCGGCCGTAGGATCTAGTGGTTTCCGATCCCCCTCTCCTGGATGTCGCCGGGACACGGCGCGACCAGGAAGACATCACTATCGCTCGCGTTGCCCTTCGAGCCACGGCCACCATTCTCGGAGTTGTACTTCTGGAAGAACGCGTCCGACTGCTCACAGATGGGGTTGCGTCCAGGCTGGAAGGAGGTCGGGGCGCCGGAACCGCGTCCGTTCCGGGCGTCGGTCCAGACTGCCATCGCCTGGTTGCCGTCGCTGTCGCCGTTGACGGTCGGACCGGAGGTGTTGCCGCTGTAGTCGCCGGCGAAGATCCCGGCCCGGAACGAGTAGTCGAAATTCGTCCCGAGGTCGGAGATCTGGAAGTTGCGGAACGGCAAGGTTGCCGAATTCTGGCCGTTGCCGGGGATGGGGCCGGCGCCTGGATTGAAACCAGTCGCCACTGTGGGATTCACCACCGCTTCGGGCGCGACGCACTGGGAGGCGCCACTTGGGACGGGACCAGTCGTGGTCTGGCTGACGGTCTGCGTCTGGGTGATCTTGCATTGCGCGCCCCAGTACCAGACGAGGTAGTTCCCGACTTCGGTCTTGCTTGTCGGCCAGGCACCACCCGCGACCGGCGAATCGGTGTCAAGCCGTCGGTCATGGAAGGTCACATTTAGCACGCCGTCGTTGGTGATCGTGACGAACGGGAAGAACTGGTCAGCTCCGAAGTTCTGTTCGACGCAATTCGCTGCATTACCACGGATGCTTTCGGGTAGACGCCCGCAATCGCGGTTTGCCGGCGTATCGGAGCGGTCGTTGTTCACCCGGCTAGGTCCGATCCAGGTGCTCCCGCCATCGGTCGACTTGTACAGGAAGATGTCGGTATTCGAGTCGCGGATCGTGCCGTTACGGTTGTCGGCCAGCACGACGTAGACGTCGTTCGCGAATTCCCCGCCGCGCTTATCGGCGACTATCGAGTTGAAGATGGGGTCGTAGCGGAAGCAGCTGTTCGTCGGGACCGCCCGGGTCGAACCCTGGCCACGGGCCGTGCAGTCGGTCCGGCCGTTGACGCCCCGCGGGAAGTTGACGTCATAGAGCGTATCGACTCGTGAGGGTGCCGAAAAGGTCTGGCCGCCGTCCGTTGACGTCACGACCAGGTACTGGTCCTCGTCGATGGTGTCGCCGTTGATGAACCCGACCCACAGTTGACCCGTCGTCGGGTTCACCGTCGGCTGCGAGCCCTGGCTGTCGCGACAGTTGCCTCCGAAGAAGAAGCAGAACGGGCCGCTGCCGGCGATGTATCGGGCCGCCGACCACGACCGGGCCTGGTCGTCGGAGTAGCTCAGGAAGATCTGCGCGCTACCGGCGGCGGAGAACAGCGAGTACGTCACGTACAGCCGGTC
>Ga0209474_10000120_pt1 | contig 91827 bp, 86 predicted proteins | sample GraSoiAngelo_145_FD_185902 | JGI IMG/M metagenome (GOLD analysis project Ga0209474, IMG submission 185902) | Grasslands soil microbial communities from the Angelo Coastal Reserve, California, USA - 14_1009_05_20cm (SPAdes) (version 2) | ecosystem: Environmental > Terrestrial > Soil > Grasslands...
TTGAACATGGCCTTGGGCTGGTGGTGGGCAGACCCGATTGCAGCGCTTGTCATGCTGCCAATCATTGCCAAGGAAGGCATTGAGGGAATCCGGGGAGACCACTGCTGCTGACCATTTTCCGAATCGCCGCACAACGAGAATGGCTAGTCGACTCAAGACTCCGTAGACGCCGGTGCGCTCCTACAAAGACTCATCTGCCAGCGACTCTGACCTGAGTCTTCCGTTTTTAAACGCCCTCTCTTTCATCATCACAAAAAATACGGGTACGAGAATCAGAACGTGGATGGTTGACGTAATCATTCCTCCGACGATTGGCGCGGCGATAGGCTTCATAACGTCTGATCCAATGCCGCTTTCCCAAAGAATGGGAACAAGACTGGCCAGCACTGCAAAGACGGTCATCAGCTTCGGGCGGAGCCTTTGTACTGCTCCTTCGATGGCTGCCTCTTCGATTTCCTTATTTGAAATTTGCGTTTTGAAGGCGAGGCGATGATCCAGCGCGGCGTGCAGATACACCACCATCACCACACCGGTTTCGACGGCAATGCCGAACAGCGCTATGTAGCCAACCCAGACCGCCACGCTGAAGTTGTAGCCGAGCAGCCACTGCAGAATTAGTCCTCCGGTCATGGCATAAAACGTGGGAAGGATCAGAACGAAAGCCTCCATGACCGAATGAAAGACCATATAGAGCAATACGAAGATAATGAAGAAGACGACCGGCAAGATGATTTTCAGACGCTCTTTCGCTCGAAGCTCAAACTCGTATTCGCCTGACCACTGATAGGTATAGCCAGCTGGCAGTTTCAGTTGCTGAGCCAACTTGTTTGAGGCCTGCTCTACAAATCCTCCGTAGTCTTTGGTGTTCAAATCGATATAGATGTATCCGGTTAACTTTCCATCCTCATCGCGAATCATGGCTGGCCCATGAGAAAAAGAAAGTTTTGCTATCTGCTCAAGCGGGATCTGAGCGCCGGATGGAGTAGCGATCAGGACGCGGCGCAACTCGTCGACATTGTCGCGGAAATCACGCATGTAGCGAACATTGATCGGATAGCGCTCGCGGCCTTCTACGTTTTCAGCTACATTCATGCCGCCGATTCCAGACGAGATGGCCTGCTGGACGTCGGCAATCGTCAACCCATACTTCGCAGCTTCGGACCGATTCACCTCCAGGTTTACGTAAAATCCTTGCGCAACACGCTCAGCGAACACAGACCGGACTTGCGAATTTCCTGAAAGAACCTGTTGTATCTGCGAACCGAGTTGCTGAATTCCGTCTAATGACGGGCCTTGGATTTTCATGCCCAGCGGCGTCTTGATCCCGGTCAGGGCCATATCCAGACGATTCTCGACGGGCATAGTCCAGGTATTCGTCAGACCGGGAAACTGCAGCTTCTCGTCCATCTCCTGAATGAGGTTTTCGTAGGTCATGCCAGGCCGCCACTGCTCACGCGGTTTCAGCATCACCGTGGTGTCATACATGTCGAGTGGTGCGTTGTCGGTGGCGCTGTCCGATCGACCGACCGTCCCGAAGACGCTTTCCACTTCGGGAAACGATCTGAGTACGCGATCCTGTTCCTGCAGGAGCTGCGACGCTTGCGTGATCGAGATTCCCGGCAACGAGGTTGGCATGTATAGAGAGGAGCCTTCAAACAACGGAGGCATGAACTGGCTACCCATCCTGAACATCAGCGGAAACGTGAAAACAAGGAAGAGCAAGTTGAGCAGAAGGGTCATTTTTCGATACTTGAGGCACAATCTCAACACCGGCAGGTACAAGGCCTGAGTAAAGCGAGAAATCGGATTTCCCGATTCCGGTCTGAGTTTGCCTTTGATAAAAATGACCATCAATACCGGCACGAGCGTAATTGCCAGTAGTGATGAGAACGCCACTGCCAAGGTCTTGGTCCAGGCCAGGGGCTTGAACATCCGCCCTTCCTGTGCCTCCAGAAGAAAGACAGGAATGAACGACACGACGATGATCAGCAGCGAGAAAAACAGCGCCGGCCCAACTTGCTTCGCTGCGTCGATCAAAGTGCGGCGGCGTTGTCTTTCGATGAGTTCATCGTTTTCCTTGATTTGAGCCGATTCTTCGTAGATAACGTGCTCTGCTCCAACTGTGCTGGTTGGTGGCGGCTGATTCGGCTGCTCAGATAAGTGACGGTAGCCGTTCTCAACCATTACGATCGCGGCGTCTACAAGAACACCGATGGCCAACGCCAATCCGCCCAACGACATGATGTTCGAGCTGACATGCAGGTAATACATCGGAATGAAAGAGGCGATGACAGCGATAGGTAGCGTGATGATGGGAATTAACGCTGAACGGAAGTGGAAGAGGAAGACGATAATCACCAGACTGACGATGATCGCCTCTTCGATCAGGTCGCGCTGCAGCGTCTTAATCGATTCTTGAATCAACGGCGCGCGGTCATAGCCTGCGACTACCTCGACTTCAGGCGGGAGAGAGCCCTTGATCTCCTCCAGTTTCTTTTTCACGCCATTGATGACGTTGAGTGCATTCAGGCCATAACGCATCACAACAATGCCGCCCACAGTTTCGCCCTGGCCCTGCCATTCGGCAACACCCTCTCGAATATCCGGGCCGAATGAAACAGTGCCGAGATCTTTGATTAATACAGGCGTTCCGTTCCTGGCATTCACCGGGACATTTTCGAGATCAGCCAAGGACTTCAGATAACCAAGACCACGGATGTAATAGCGTGTCCCACTCAACTCCAGCACGCGACCGCCCACTTCATTTGTGCTCGACTTCACACGGTCAATTACGGTTGAGAGCGGGATGCCATAAGCAAGCAGCTTGTTGGGATCGAGCTGAACCTGATACTGGCGCACAAAACCGCCGATGCTTGCTACTTCAGCTACGCCTGGGACGGTTTCGAGCTCGTAACGCAGGTGCCAATCTTGCAGGCTCCGCAGATCTGCAAGGCTGTACTTGTGTGAGTGATCGACGAGCGCGTACTCGTATACCCAGCCGGCTCCGGTAGCATCTGGCCCAATCATCGGGTTCACGTTGGCTGGTAATCGGCCTTGGATCTGCTGCAAATACTCAAGCACTCGAGAACGCGCCCAATAGATATCTGTGCCGTCTTCGAAGACAACATAGACATACGAATCGTTGAACATCGTCTGCGCGCGTATAGCTTTGACTCGCGGCGCTGCCAACAATGAAGTGACGATGGGATAGCTGACCTGATCTTCGATGATGTTTGGTGGTTCGCCCTCCCAGTTTGTGTGAATGATGACCTGAACGTCGGAAATATCAGGGAGAGCATCCAGAGGGATATGCCCCATGGACCAAATTCCAGCCATGACCAGAAGAAATGTTCCGGTGAATACCAGGAAGCGATTGTGTGCGCACCACTCAATAACCCAGGCGATCACGTTACATTCCTCCCCTTGCATCCACACTCAGGCGCTTGCTCGCGACGACAGCCCCGTTCTGCAGAGCCATAACGCTCACCTGCCAGGTGCCGCCGGACTGCAGCTCTGCCTTGCCTTCATAAAGACCATTGCCTTTGTCAGACAGGTTAGCGGCCGTTTTCATTGCAGCCATTCCCATTGCGGGCATGGCAGCCATGTAGAACGTGATGTTCACTTGCGCGCCGCTGATAGGTGATCCGTTGGCGCCTGTGAGCTTGACGCGGAAGGTGTTACCGCCCTTCGCAGGCGGAGATGGATCGCTGGTAAATTCGACATTTGCTTGTGGAGCGACCGACGGGGCATTGTTTGCGGCTGCTCCCGCACCTGGAGGCGGTGGAACGAATGCCCCGGCTGCAGCCTGCAGTTGAGCTTCGGAGTCGATCAGGAAATTTGCGGAAGTAACAACCGAGTCGCCCTTCTTTACCCCCTTGAGAACGACATAATCGTCGCCGGCGCGCGATCCTAGCTCGACTTCGTGCGGTTCAAGAGTGCCTTCTCCTTTATTGATGAAAACAAGGTTCCGGCTTCCGGAATGGAATACTGCAGATGCTGGTACGGTCAAAGCTCTGCCCATTGGACTCTTGAGCGAGATGTTTACGTACATGCCGGGCTTTAGAGCTAAATTGGGATTGGGGAATATCAATCGAACGCGTACTGTACGCGTGTTCAGGTCCACCTGCGGCAGAATGAAATCCACGCGACCCTTAAATGTCTTTCCGGGATAAGCGTCTACCGTTACTTCGGCTGGGTTTCCCGGTTTAATATGTCCCAGATCGGTCTGAAAAACCTGGGCATAGATCCAGACGGTGGAAAGATCGGCAACCGTGTACAGCTTCGTTTCCGGCTGGACATAGGCGTTAGGCAGAGCATTGCGTTCTGTGACGTAGCCGGAAGCCGGAGAGTTGATCGTGAGGTCGGTGATCACCTTTCCGGAGGAGTCCAGTTTTTCGATTTCGCTTTGCGGTACCTCCCATTGCTGAAGACGCTGTTTGGCAGCGGATACGAGTGTGTTGGCTCCGTCCGCGACACTTTGAATCGAGCTTTGCCCGAGTTGCTGCTGATTCTTGCGCGCCAGAAGATATTCCTGTTCGGTGGTGACAAGGTCTGGACTGTAAATCGTGAATAGCGGCTGCCCCTTGCGAACGTAGTCATAGGTAGCATCCACAAAGACTTTATGAATCCATCCGGGGAAGCGAAGCTGAACCGTCGCCAGCCTCCGTTCGTCCACCTCAACGTTTCCCGTAACCCGGATCTCGTCGCTGATCTTCTTCATTTCAACCGTGCCAAGCTTCACCCCGATGCTTTGCATTCGCTGAGGTGTGAGTTGAACCGGAGCCACGGGTTCTTCATTACTGTCGCGAGTGGGCGCGACTTGCGTTCCACTCCCCGATGGCGAACCCATCGTCTGGTTGCCTTTCCCCATTTGCGTAAATGAGCCGGGCCCAGCCTTGCTAGTCCTTCCCTGCCGTGAATGCCACCAGAAGCCGAATAGAACGAGTATCAAAAGTACGTTCACACAGATCGCGAAAATCATGCCGCGGCGGTAGCTCGTCCTCTCTTGATGTCCGCTCATCAGAAGGTCACCCCCGTCAAAGCTTCCAACTGCGCCAGAGAAGATTCGTGATCCGCCAGCTCGCGCTGGTATTCCTGTTGAAAATTGAGTACATCGAGAAACGAAGAAAGCAGCGTTTCAAAATCTTGACGGTTGGCTTGGTAGGCCGCTAGTGCCGAGCGGAAGGCACCCTCAGACTGCGGAAGGAGTCCTTCCTTGTAAAGCCTCAGTTGTTCGGCAGAGGTTTGTGCGAAAACGTATTGGTTTTGTACTTCGGCTAATCGCTTCTGCAGCTCGGCTTCCAAGTGCTTGCTCGCCTGCTCTCGGCCGGCTTCGGCCTCCGCCAACTCAGCCCTGCGCCGCCCGCGGTTCGGCAGATTAATTCCGAAGGTCGCCAGGTAATAATCGCGGAACTTCCTGTCGGTGTTCTCATACATGTATTGAACGTTGAAGTCTGGCCGAAACTCCTTGCGTGCGAGATCGACTTGCGATTCCGCTCTTCTAACCACTTGCTGCTGCGACCGAATGTCGGGATTCTGCTGTCGTGCAGCACTCAGTAAGTCCGAAGCGCTGTAAGCCATATTGCGAAGAGCCAGAGCCTCTGTCTGAATGTCGAGTGTTTCTTGCGATCGATTTAGGAGCTGCTTCAGCAGCGCTTGAAGCTGCCCTACCTCGCGGTGGTGCATCGTGATTTCCTGAAGGATTTTCGTGCGCTGAAGCTGGGCTTTAAGGACCTCCTGCTGATTGCCTTGTCCGACGCGATAGCGGGATTCAACGATCTGCTGCACGTCCTGCAGTAGTTTGTCGTTCCTTTCGAGAATGGAAAGTGTCTGCTGGAGATATGAAAGCCTAAAGTAGGTTGCCTTTAACTTTGCAATGATTGTTCGACGTACCGATTCAATTTGAATTTGGAGCGCATCCGCTTCGTGGCCCGCAACCTGTCCGCGAAGACTGCGCTTTCCGGGAAACGGAATTTCCTGCGACGCACCAAAACCTATATAGGCAAAATCAGTGTTCGTGTAACCGGCGAATGGCCGCGGACTTCCTACAGCAAACTGCTGAACGCTGACTTGAGTATCAGGCAGTGCAGAGACCTGACCAGCAACATGAGCCGCCGCTTGATAACCGCGCTGTGCCGCCGCGATTTCAGGATTGTTCTGCTCGGCTTCTCGGACGAGTTCCGCGAGGCTGACTGCGGGCCCAGTCGGAGGCATGCCTGAAGTCTGCTGTTTAGCCGCATCGAGCGCAGGGCCGCGCGTCGTAAACACCGAGTTGTGAGAGATGAGTGCGCCGCCGGGAAAAAGTGGCGGAGCCGTTTCGGGAGCAGCTCCCTGCGCTATGGCTGGTGGAGCACAGAACAACACGGCGGAGGCCATCCACCGACAAAAAGAAGAAAGATCTTGCATTTAATTCCGTCCTTCGTTGAAGACACAACTGCACACACCCTTTTGCAGGGCACGATAAGACGGACAGAATCAGATTCTTAGGACGGCGGCCGAAACAGTCGGGAGCGGTGGCGAGGGCGCAACGGCGGCTACATCCGCGAGCTGCAATGCCGGCATAGCAACACCGGCGCTGGATGTGGCTGGCGTTGCAAGAGTCACAAAGTGAGGCGCATTAGCCTGTGAAGTAACGACAGCAGGTTGCGTATCAGCCTTAATCTTCTTGCAGCAGGAGTGATTGCCCATATCGCCACAATCGCCGCCCATTGTTTTGCAGCAGGCTTGCTCTTCAGGTGTGAGAGATTCTCCAGGGAGCACACAGCGCAAGGCAGGCGCAGCCGTCCAAAACAACAGCAGCGCGACAACGAGGGCGTAGCGCCTCTCACCCATGCGCCGATGATACCTGACCTGGCTCAGTCCCGGCTAGTGAACCGGAGATCCCGATTGCTACCTCGGCGAGCACGACCCAGATGCGGGATTTCTGAACGCGGTTCCCGAGTCTCTGTGTGTGAAGCCTTGGTAGAGCAACGGATTGCTCAAATATTTCTCCCCTGGCTTGCAAGTTGTTGGTGCGCTTGGGGGAATAAATTTGGCGAGCAACGGACGAAGCTTGTCTGGGGCGCGCGGCGCGTGCCATCATGCGAAGAGTGATGTTGCACGAAGTTTCCATTTGGGAAATTGTGGCGCAGCTGAAGACCTCAAGGGAGGAGCTTGTGGACTAGCCGCCCTCGACTGTGGCTGTGCCCAAATTGGCGAACGCGAGATGCCTCCCTCGGCAGGCTGGAACTCGATCCCTCCGAGATCCCATCGTGCGGAAGGGGATAATCCCATCTCGATCCTTCACCACCATGGGATGATCCCATCGGATCCCATTGGACACTTGGGATTCACGATGCGATCTCATGGGATCTCGTCGCGTAAGTCCTTTAGATGATGGGATCGACCAAAAAATGCGAAGACTCATCTCGACAGTCTGAGTTCTTCTTGCAGCCGGCCCTTGTCGTGCGCAGGTCTATTCACGGATTTGGCATGCGCGATGAAAAGTGGCTTGGATAGGGCTCTCCCAGAATGAATAGCGCTGCCAATTTGGTTCACGTCGAAAGCGAGCCCGAAAATTCTCGTCCTGCGGCATTCCCTGTAAATTCGCTGTTATTCACTGTTAATTGCGTCGCGATTGCGTTTCCTCCAGTGTTTATGCGGGTGTGAGCCGGGCGCGAAAATTCACTGATAAATTCGCTGATAAATTCGCTGTTAATTCACTGTTCCGGAGCGTAACAGCGAAAAAGCAGTGAATTTGAAGATCGGAGCTTTTGTTGGGGTGCTGGGTCGGAGTGTCTGGCTACTCGTCGTCGTCATCATCCTCGATGAGCAGGCCGCCGATGGCTTCGGCGGTTTCGAGGACGCGCTGGTAGCGCTCGTGCCATTCGGTGGAGACTTCGTAGAGAAAGAGCGTGCCCTGGTGGGCGAATCCTAGCTGGAGGAATCCGGTCTTGCCGATATAGGTGCGGAGCCAGCGAGCGTCGTCCAGATCGTCGCTGTAGACCTCATCCTTCAGGCGATCGATGACGAAGTCGAGATCCTGTTTGGTGAGGACAAAGTCTTCCATAGTGAGAAACGGAGCGCCTGAGGCTTTCGCGAGCTCGACGAAATCCTTCCATGCTTCGGGGTTACCGCTGTCTTTCCAGAGCACGCTGGGCATCTCATCGCCGACGTAGCCGGGAAAGCGGCGCATGCCGTGTCCTTCGATGAAGGCGGTCATGTCGTCCTTGATGTGATGTAGGTCGTCGCTGCGCATTTGCGAGCTGCCGGAGGCGGTTCTCGGCCTGCAGCAGAAATTCGACAATACACCAAATCTTGAACGATGCCCACTTCTGCTAGCCTGCTAACGATGCCAGGATTTAAACACCACATCTTTATATGTACGAATCAGCGGGAGCCCGGAAGTCCGCGGGGCTGCTGCAATCCCAATGGCAATGCAGAGCTGCACAAGGCATTTAAGGATGCTATAGCTGCGCGAGGTCTGAAAGCGACTGTGCGGGCCAACAAGTCTGGATGTCTTGATCAATGCGAGCATGGTCCGAATGTGGTCGTGTATCCAGAGGCGGTCTGGTATGGCCGCGTGATGCCGGAAGATGTGGCGGAGATCATCGAGTCGCACATCGTGAGTGGAGCGCCGGTCGAGCGGCTGCGGTTGAAAGACGAGTGCATCAATACGGCGAGTTGCGAGCACAAAAAGAATCGGGCAACCTGAGAAGACGCTATCGGCCACTGGCTGTCGGCTTTCGGCCTGTAGGAGTCTTCGCAGTCAGCAAGAGAGTCGATTGACCGAATGCCGAGAGCCGACTGCCGATAGCCTCGGGTGAATTACTTCACCCGGTCCCGCTTCGGGCATGGCCCCATCATCCAATTCTTGTTACACTCGAATGTTTACCCCACTCTCGCAGACGAAACATGCTGGTTTCCAAAGAATATGTGGGCTACTTAGCCCGCCAGGTCACAAAAAAACTGATTGAAGGCGAGTTCATCGATACTAAGAACGTGAACGCCACCATCGAGCGCGTGAACTCGGCTGTGCTCGAAGAGATGCAGCTCGAAGATCGCATTAATGACGAAGTTCGCATGATCCTCGAGGCCTACCAGGAAGAGATGCGCACTACCGGCGCGAGCTATCAGGAGATGTTCAAGAAAGTAAAGCAACAGCTCGTGCAGAAGTACAAGGCGGTGCTGTGAGGATCTCGCGCGACAAAGTCAATAAACTTGCCCATACTATAGCCGACACGCTGGCTACGCTCGACGAAGTGGAGTTCATCGAGGACCGCAATACCATTCGTACCGAGGCTCGCCGGATTCTTGAAGAACTGCTAAAAGCTGAGGAACGCATCGACGCCTCTGCGCGCCAGAAGATCGAGAGTCAGAAGCGCATCATCACCGAAGGGACGCAGGAGTGGGACATCCTGTATCGCAAATACTACAACGAGGAAGTGAAGAAGTTAGGGATCTGATCTTCTTGTCATTCCGAGCCGTAGGCGAGGAATCCCCACGGTGCCCAATCGGTTGATTTCAATCTATCTCGCTCGAACTCACGATTTCTCTCTCCGCATCTTCTGCGAACAACGCGGAGATGTTTCGCTCGGAATGACGAAGCAACTCAAAAGTTAGTAGCCGACCCTCCGCCGCTCTGTCGCACTCAAGCTCGCCCAAAGTGAACTGCGGCTACGCTCGATCCAGCGGTTATTCGGCTCGAGTGAGTGAGCGCGCGCGAACCACTGATAGGCAATGGCATTGCTTTGCGTCACACAGGAGCCGCTCCAGTAGAGCGCTCCGAGTTTCACATCCGCCGACGGATTGCCGGCGCTCGACGCTTGCCGCAGCAGATTGACTGCTGCCGAGCAATTCTTGCTGCCGCCTCTCCCATGCAAGTATTTGTTCGCCTGCACAATCAGCGGATCTTTTTCTCCCAGCGACTTTGGCTTTGGAGCTTCCTCCTCGACGGGAGCGGGACGGACGCGCTTTGCTTTGGTGGCTTTGGCTAAAGGGCCATCGGATTCGGGCTTGGCTGATCCGGCGCTGTCTTCATCCTCTACTGCGGATTTCGGGGCCTTTGCTGGTGGCTTGGCCGAAGTCTCGTCTGCAGCACTGTCAGTTTTCTTGCTCGCTGTACTGGCGTCCTTTGCAGCTGCAGGGTTCTTATCTGAATTCGCTTCCTCGTCTCTTTCTTTCGCCGCAGTCGGCTCTGTTGCAGAGGCTTTTTGGTTGGCATCTTTCGCCGACGCAGTTGTCGAGGAATCGGAAGCGGGCGCAGGCGCCGCAGCTTGCGGCTTCGGAGCATTGTTATTGTTCCTCATATCTGGCCCACTTGGGTCAACGGTTGGCCCATTTCGGGCAAGAATAGATGCAATATCGGGAAACCCTTGATGGTGACTTGCGCGCCATTGCACGTAGCCGAGTCCCGCTGCCGCCAAAAGCAGAAGGAACAGCGCCCAGGCTCTCCACGAGACGCCTCGTGGAACTTCCTCCAGAAGATACTCAGGAGGGGGACTGTCGGTGTCATAGACAAATGCGTCGTTGCGCGGCTTGTCGTACACGAAGCCGCTGTTGCTCCCTTCGTACCCGAGACCGAGGAACGATGGTCCGCCGATGCCGCTCACTTTGCTTGCGGGCCTGCGACTGCGGACCTCTTCTTCGACCTCTTCCTGAGCAGTATCGGGAGGAAGGTTGGCGATCGTCGCCGATGTGTAATTCGTTCGTCCGTTGGATCCCGAGGATTGAGCAGTGTCACGCGCAAGCTCGCGCCGACGATCACGCTGACGGAACTCAATCGGCTCCTGCGCGGATGTGGATCGATTGTCGAGTCGATGAGCAGAACTCTCGATTTCGAGGGGATCGTTGTCGTCAATTACAACCGAGTTCGCGGATTCTGCAAGCTTCGAGCCGCACATACCACAGAATCGGTGATTCTCCGGACTGGAATAGCCACACCGCTCGCAACGCATAAATTAGGGACACCTCGACTTTCGACAGTGTAAGAAAAGTTAGATTCCAAGCTGCTGCCTATGGGCTTCCTGCTGCTTTGAAAAATTTGCTCTAAAGCAGAGTAGAAGCCAGGATTGAAGACGGAGGACAGGGAGGCGGCGAGGGGATTAAGGCCCAAACGATAAGGCGCACGGCGGATCTGCGTTCGTTTTCACACGCATGCACCAGCGTAATCCCGAAGTGCAAAGCACGATATTAATGTGCCATCAGATCCCGTCAGTCCGGTTTTTTCCTCTGTGATCTCCGTGTCCTCCGTGTTCAATCGGTTTTGCCTTTGAACGATGCGACAATAGTTACGTGTATACTCCGCTTTTTCAGCTCGTGCAGGACGCCGCGACTGGCGCAGGTTTTGAGCGCATCGGCATAGCTCCGGCTTCTCACCCGGAGATGCGCGAGTCGGCATTTTTCTCCGAATGGGTCGATGCGGGTTACGCGGGAGAGATGGAGTACCTGAAGCGACGGAGCGACTCTGGCGCATATAGACGCAGTTCGCTTGAAACAGCGTTGCCGTGGGCTAAGTCGGTTGTTGTAGCTGCGATGAACTACAATCCGCCGGCTCCGAAGTCAACCGATCCTACCGCTGCAACGCAGGGCTGGATCTCTCGTTATGCTCTCAGCCCAGCTGACTATCACGGCACTGTCCTGACGAAACTTCGGCGCGTTGAGTCTGCGCTGCTCGAACATCTCCGCGGCGCCGGCAGTGAAGTGAGCACGCGCTCCTACGTCGACACCGGTCCAGTACTCGAGCGGGTGTACGCGAAATATGCGGGCATCGGATGGGTGGGAAAAAATACCTGCATCATCAATCAGCAACTTGGTTCGTGGATCTTTCTCGGCGTGATCGTTACATCCCTGGAATACTCGGCTTTCGTCTCCGAAGAAAAGCTCGCGACCGCCCCGGATCGCTGCGGCAGCTGCACCCGCTGTATTGATGAGTGTCCGACAGAGGCAATCGTTGCTCCGCGCCAACTGGATGCGTCACGCTGCATTGCTTATTTCACGATTGAGAAGCGCGGCGCAATTCCCGCAGAAATGCGTGAGAAAATCGGCCGACACGTTTTTGGCTGTGACATTTGTCAGGATGTGTGCCCCTGGAATCGCAAGGCGCCTGTCACGAGTAATCCGGATTTCCTCCCGGACGAATCATTGGTGAATGCTGATCTTGCGCAACTCGCGGGAATCTCGCGGCAGGAATTCCGCCACCGATTTCGCGGCTCTCCGATCTCACGTGCGAAGCATGAGGGGTTTCTGCGCAACGTTGCCGTGGCGATGGGTAACAGCGGGCGCAAAGAATATCTTGCCGATCTGAAAGGACTGGCTACGAACGAGGATCCCGTTGTTGCTGAGCACGCGACTTGGGCCATGAATCATCTGAACGAAAAAAAACAGCGCAATTTTTCCGCATCGGCAGAAATCGCCGCATCGGCTGCGGAATCCGAGTAGCGGCTCTTTCTTTATCATCGTTTGAGTGCTGGCAAAAACGTGAAATCCCTTCCAGCATTTCTCCCTCGCGCGACTTCGCGAGACTGAAAAGCTGGAAGGGAGGATTGGGGGTGGGGTGGATTAAGCGTTGCCGCGCACAACGTTCGACGCCTGAAGCCCTTTGGGCCCCTTGAGTAGTTCGAACTCCACAACTTCGCCTTCATTGAGCGTGCGATACCCGTTCTCTTGGATGACGGAGAAATGGACAAACACGTCCTCGCCTGTGGAGCGCTGGATGAAACCGTATCCCTTGGCTCCGTTAAACCACTTCACTGTACCCTTCTCTTTGTTCACGAAAACTCCTTTCGCTTCGAATCAAAAGTCTCCTCCGAATGGTCCCTAGGCTGGTTCTCCCAGAATCCATTGAAGTGAGTGAACGCGATGAGAATCTGGTCCGCATGGATCAGCTGCAAAAAGAAAAGCCGCTTTCGCTGCGACGGGCGTCACAGCAAAACCGGCACGCGTTCTCTTTCTACAGATTCGACAGCGAACAAGAACCTCAACCTCGAAATGTCGTGCAGGATCTCCGTTCCGTTTAGAACAAGTCGTTACGCGACAATGCTGCTGAATGCGAGCGAGGGCATGATATTCAGAGACTCACGTTTTTGTAAAGAACAAATGAACATAGTTCGTGGCATGTTGCCGCCCACTCAACAAAAACGAGTAACGACATTCGAGTTACTGCGTGTGACTACGATGACAATGAGTTTCGCTCTGCGCAACGAGCAAGTATTTAGACGAAGTGAGCACCGTCCTTCGAGATGTTCTCCACCGCGTGTCTCTCTTTGAGACTGAAGGTTCAGGGTGGAATACCTGAGGGACGCGAATCAGGTGCTCTGCTACGATTTCCACAGCATGTCTTATATCTCAGACACGGAAATCACAGTCACAAAAGTTGCCTCGGCACCGCCATTTTCGCCAACTGCGACCGCTCGCTTTTCCTCGGTTCTGCGGGAGAGTGCGAAAAGACTGCGATTGCGTTCGCTCTTACCCTATCTCATGCAAACTGAGGTGCACACATTTGCATTTAGCGTCGCTGCAAATGCCGTTTTGTCGTTTTTCCCGTTTATCGTGCTGCTGTTAACGCTCACACAGCAGGTATTCCATTCGCAGGGGATGTATGACGTCGTATTGCAACTGCTCCGCAGCTATTTGCCAGCCGGACAGGATTTCGTAATTCGCAGTGTGGTGGCGCTGACGCCGCATCGTGGTATGAAAATCTTTTCTTTGGCGATGCTGCTGATCTCCTCCACCGGCGTCTTTGTACCATTAGAGGTAGCGTTAAACCGGGTTTGGGGATTCACCAGCAACCGAAAATATCTGGGAAATCAGACGATCTCGCTCTTCATTGCGTTCGCTTGTGGCGCACTGGCGCTCATTTCAGTTGCGATAACGGCCAAAAACCAGTCGTTACTGCTCTCATTATTCGGCTCTAAGGACCACCTTCTTTTCCGAATCGCGGCATTTTTGGTGATGAAGATGGTCGCCATTGCGGCTAGTATCGCCATGTTTTTCCTCGTTTACTGGCTACTCCCGAACGGCAAAGTGCGGCCCTTAGCAGTGCTTCCGGGAGCGTTTCTCACCGGCCTGATCTGGGATTTAGGTAAGTACGTGTACATTCTTGCGCTCCATTGGCTTGACTTTCAGGACGTATACGGCCCATTTGCGCTGTCAGTGACGCTCATGTTCTGGGCCTTTTTGTCCGGAATGTTGCTGCTTGCAGGCGCACAATTCAGTGCTGTGCGCGCCAATCAGGTGTCCATTAGCCACATATAATCGGGCTCAGGTTCCCATGACTCAGTTCTGGCGCAATCTAAAGCTGCGTCTCCGAGCGACCGGTTATTACCCTCGCAGTGGACTGGCACGCTTTACGCTCTGGGTTGCCGGTCTATATCTCATCTCGGAAATTCTGGCTCTCGTCACGCCGACATCTTCGAAGTGGCCGGGAACCTTTGCCGGATGGGCCGGATTGTTTGAATTCGTCCTAATCGTCTGCGCCGTTTTTCTTCTCTTCCGCTGGATTCGACGAAAGCTTCTCTGGCGGCTGCGCAATCGATTGATCGTCACATACGTCTTCATCGGCGTGATCCCGGTAGTGCTGATCCTCACGATGTTCGTTATCTCGGGATACCTGCTCGGGAATCAGCTCACGACCTTGCTGGTGCACCGCGATCTAATGGCCGAAGTTCAGAATCTGGATACGCTGACTTCGACAGTAGCGCAGGAAATTGCAAGTCAACTGGAGAGGAAATCACCACGTTCCCTGCAGCTCTCGGCGCTTTCGCCGGCAGGGCCGACGGCACACTTCCCAGAATGGACTGTTGCTGCATGGCTGAACGGCAAGCGAATTGAGATTGCGAATGCGAATTCCCCACGCGCTGATTTGGCAGACCCGTCGCATACATTGCGTGGCGTGGTGTCGTATCACCGCGGATTCGTGATCCGAAGCTTGCGAGAGCAGAAATTGTCCGCCGGAACCTTGCAGGTCGTAATGGTGGTGCCAATCACGGAGGAGCTTCTCTTCAGAGCTGTTTCCGATCTGGGACAGGTCACTCTTTATGTGATGGAGCCGGTTGAAACCAAGACCGAAGGCCAGGCTTCTGTAACTTTCAATGACAAGAAAGCAGGAGGGAACAGAAACTTCAAGCCTGTTCCCGCCGTGAAAGCCGGTTCGGCGCCGGTTCCAGAGTATCGATTTGATCCACAGCTTCAGTTTGCCGCCGTCTTCCCGACAACGGAGTGGGAGAGTGGTAGTGGTATTCCGGCCTTCGTTCAGGTAAACACTCGTCCATCGATCCTGAATCACCGCGTCTTCTCCGATCTCGGCGATGTAGGATCGGCGGTTTTGATCGCGCTCAGTGCGGTGGCAATTGCTTTCGGAATTATCGAACTGATCGCGCTCGTCATCGGCGTCCGACTCACGAGGACCATTACGGGATCGATCGCTCACCTCTATCGTGCGACGCAGCACGTGAACCGAGGCGATCTGACGCATCGCATCGAGGTGAAGTCGAAGGATCAGCTGGCCTCACTCGAGACTTCGTTCAATTCCATGACGGAATCCCTCGAGCGTCTGCTCCGGGAACAGAAGGAAAAGCAGCGCCTCGAAAGCGAACTTGCGATCGCACAGGAAGTGCAGGCGCAACTCTTCCCGCGTGATCCAAAGACTCTGGAGTCGTTGGAACTTCATGGCGTCTGCAAGCCCGCCCGCACGGTCAGCGGTGATTACTATGATTTCGTCTCGCTCGGCGAAGAACATTTGGGAATCGCAGTAGGCGATGTCAGCGGAAAGGGCATCTCTGCGGCCTTATTGATGGCGACCATTCATTCCGCAGTTCGCGTCTTCGAACTCGGCGCCGAACCGGAGCGCCGTCAGCTTGTCGTGGCTGGGGCAGCGGCAATTGCATCCGCCGCGAACACACGTGCGCCGCGCTGGTCCGTCGCCGCAGAGCAGACGCAATCGCCTGCCGACGTTCTAATGTTGTTGAATCGCCATCTATATAACAGCACCGCACCGGAAAAGTACGCCACGCTGTTTTTGGGAATCTTCGACGGCATTACACGGAAGTTTATCTACTCTAACGGAGGACACCTTCCACCCTTCGTGATTCACGATTCCGGTGCAGCAAGAAAACTCGAAACCGGTGGATTGGTAGTTGGACTCTTTCCCGAAATCGTTCTGGAGGAAGAAGAAGTGAGTCTCTCGAAGGGAGATATGTTTGTTGCCTTCAGCGATGGCGTTACGGAGCCGGAGAACGAGTTCGGAGAGTTTGGCGAAGAACGCCTGCTGGACCTGGTGCGAAGCAATCGCCATCTATCGCTCGAGCGAATCTCCGAAATCGTGATCGCCGCGGTGCAGGACTGGATCGGCGATAGAGAACAGCCGGACGATGTGACACTGGTGCTGGCGCGAGTGAGATAAGGCTAGGCAAAGCGTTGAACAGGGAGGACACTGAGGAAAGTTCATGCTGCGGACCTTGTACATAACGAACCCATGATTTCAAACTCACGCAATTGACGAAACCCAAGAAGGCGTTCATTTCAGCTTTGTCGAATAAAACGAGTCTTTCCCAAGCACTGGCCTTTCGCCTCAGTGCTCTCCGTGACCTCCGTGTTCAAATTGTTTTGTCTTCTCGTTTAGCACTCCAGAAGCTCCGTCAAAACTCAGAGATCGATTTTGCGCTGGACAATTAGATCCTCGGACGAACAGATCGAGAGCAGGATCGCGCGTGAGGCAGCACTTTCGCCGCTCGTGGCTCGCCTGCTCGTCTCGCGCGGGGTGACAACGGCCGACGCTGCGGTGCACTTTCTCGATCCCAAGCTCGATCATCTGCATTCGCCATATCTAATGAAGGGAATGCGTGAGGCTATCACGCGTATTCAGCGGGCGATTGGCGCACGCGAACGGATCCTTATCTATGGGGACTACGACGTGGATGGCACGACGGCAATCGTAATCCTGAAGCGCGCGATCGAGATTCTGGGAGGAACGGCTGAGTTCCATGTGCCTCATCGCATTCGCGATGGCTATGGCATGAAGGATGACGTCATCGAGCGCGCGGCCGCCGAAGGAGTGCGACTAGTCATTAGCGTGGATACCGGCATCCGTGCGTTCGCTGCTGCTGAAGCCGCCCGTCGCGCCGGACTCGATCTGATCGTAACCGATCATCATCTTCCCGAAACCGGACAGCTTCCACACGCTTTGGCCGTCCTAAACCCGAATCAACCGGACTGTGGCTATCCCTGCAAATCACTCTGCGGAGCCGGCATCGCGTTCAAGATCGCACAGGCTCTTCTCGAAGCTCGCGACGAAGCCGATGCTCGCCGGCGATTATTGCCCTCGTTTCTCAAGATGGCAGCAATCGCCACCATTGCAGATGCTGTGCCACTCATTGGCGAAAATCGCGTGATTGCCAAATTGGGACTCGCCGGATTGCGCGATCCGCGCAATCCCGGGCTGCGCGCGCTGATGACGGTCGCGCAACTTGCTGACAAGCAGCGCCGGCTCTCAGCTTCCGATGTAGCGTTCCGCATCGCTCCGCGCATGAACGCAGCCGGACGTATGGATGTGGCACAAACCGTCATCGAACTATTCGAGGCCAAAGAGGAAGAGAAAGCCCGCGATCTAGCCGCCCGACTCAATCAGCTCAACTCCGACCGCCAGCAGAGCGAGCAACAAATCGTGCAATCTCTCGAACAGCGGCTGACAGAGCCTCACTTCGCGGACGCGCATTGCATTGTTCTCGACGGTGATGGTTGGCATCGGGGAGTAATCGGAATCGCCGCCACACGAGTGGTCGAGCGTACCTACAGGCCGGCGCTTGTCATCAGCCGGGAGAATGGCGAAGGCCACGGCTCCGGACGTTCCATTCCTGCATTCCATCTGCTCGAAGCTCTCGAGAGCTGCCACGAACTCTTTACCCGTTTCGGCGGACACTCGCATGCAGTGGGCTTTTCGCTGCCCTCGGATCGGATTCCCGAGCTGCGACAGCGACTCGATGATTACGCGCGCGCACGCCTCACGAGCGAAGATCTGATTCCGGTGCTCGAAGCTGAATCAGAGATCGAACTCGGCGGGATCACACCCGCACTGATTCATACCGTGCAGCGGATGGAGCCGTTCGGTGTCGGCAACCGCGAACCCATGTTCGTGGCGCGCGATCTGCGTGTGCTGCTCCCGCCGAAGGTCTTGAAGGAGAAGCACGCAAAGCTGCGGTTAGAACAGGCGAACGGCAAAGCCATGCGCTTCGACGCTATGGCCTGGCGCATGGCCGAACGGATTTCCAGCGAGGGTATTCTCGCCAACGACTGTGTCGACGTAGCGTTCACGCTTGACGAGAATACTCACCCCGAATTCGGAGGAATTGAGCTTAGGCTGTGCGATTTTCGTCGCAGCGGGAATGAGACAAACAGCGTGCAGGGAATTGCAGCTGGGTGACATTTGGAGAGCTGACAACACCGCGCTTTCCAGAGTAGGATTTCCGCAATGTATTTTTGAGGTGACACGTGGGTACCTTTCGTCCGCGTCGCTTTAGTTCTCTGTTGTTTGTTCCCCTTCTTTCCGCAATCACGATTGGAATCTGCCAAGAGGCACCACGAAGGCAGTGGGCTGCTGTCCCATACGACCCCAGTGAGCCGGTGACTGGCGGTTTGAAGGCGCTCACGAATCCGCAGGAGCGCTCTGCGGCGCTCGAGTTGCTGGATCGGGCTCGGCAGAACTACACGTTCTACGGTCCGCATGCTCCGGCATTCACGATGAAGGTGAGCTTTACCTCCAGCGGACAATCGCTATATGAAGGCTCAGGCTCGATGCAGGAGACCTGGATCGGACGCGGCGATCACTGGACTGCAAGAATCGGCTCGACGGAAACTCAGCGCTTCATCTATCGGGGCCAGATGTGGGGCGATAATCCGTCGGCCCCGGTTCCGATGCGTGTGCAAATGGCCCGATCGGCGCTCCTGTGGCCGGTTGGTACTCCGTGGGCGCGCGTCATGCTCCGTGCCTCGGCCGCGACGATTGCGGGCAAGTCAGCAATGTGCATCCTGACTTCCGGCGGCATGGCAATCGTTGAGCAGCCGCGACACTGGGTCGAAAAGGAGTACTGCATCGAACCCGAAACTGGAAACCTGCTGGTGTGGTCCGAAGCTCCCGGACATTTTGTCTTTTACGACTACACAACCTCCACGGAGTTTCAGGGCCACGTTGTGGCGAATGATGTCTCGATCTATGAAGCGGGTCATCGCGTCATGCAAATTCACGTGGACGGGATCGAGGATGCGAGCAGCGTGAAGCCGGAATCGCTGCAACCCACGCCCCAACTCATGGCTAAGGGTCCAAGCTTTGGCTTGAGTTTTCCCATGAAGTTCCCACTTTTCGTCGGCTCTGGGCAGGCAATGCAGCCAACCACGATTCCGGGTCAGGCAAGTCAACCAACCACGATCCAATCAGTCTTCGTTCACGCCACCATCGATCGCGAAGGAAAAGTTATCGAAGCCGAAGCCCTGCAGAGTTCCAATCCGGAACTTGCGGAAAAGGCAATTGAGACGGTGAGAAGCCGAAATCAGGGAAGCAGCGGCACTCAGCGAGAGGTCTATATAAACGTCGAATTTCCTAAGTTGGAACCAGTGGATCGCGCACAAGCAATTGTGCATACTTCCGGCGTCCAATAGCTTGTTCGCAGTACGCAGAGCTCCGGTTTAACGCCCGCCTGGCTATTTATGATTGCTGGAGCTGGATGCTGTGTTTGGAGGTGGGCGGAAGGGCAGCTTGAATGTTCGGCTCACCTCGGGCCAGAACTCGCGTAACAAGTTAAAGCCTGCGTCTGTTCCGACTGTGATTGCCACCTGCCCCGCTGCGGGGCCGAAACCCCGACGGTTTCCGGGATGGTACACGTTACTCAACGCCGTGGTCGATGCGACTGTAAACCATTCCGAATAGTTGAACATCTGTGTGCCAGAGTCACTCTGCGTGACGAATATGTGCGCTAATGCGTGCCCTATCCGCCTTTTGGTTCCACGCTCCTGCACGCGATAGTAACGGGGATCCTGCCGGAAGATGACAGGATAAAGAAATGTGCCGAAGAACTCGCCCGCGGTGTTGTCTGCCACGGCCGCGCCAAAGCGTTGTCCGTATCCTGATCCTCCCTGCCCAAATTGGGAATCGTAATCTGCGGCTTGCGAGATGCCCGCGCTGAATCCAGCAGCGATGAATGTGATCGGCTCGAGGCTGTTCCGCACAGCAAGATTGAACTTCTGGTGTACCGTTAACGGGCAGATCCTAAGCTCCGCATTCTGTGGATTCTGCGCCGTTTGGTTTTCCACGCGGCGAACCAGCGACGCAGCTACTCTCTTGAATGGTCCGTTGTAGTCCTCGATGGCAAACAGCCGAACCGGCTTCAGACAGCCATGATCCTGATGCTCTGTCGTGACGGCCGGCTGCGAAGGAGAGGCATTTGGGAGTGACGTAGATTGACCTACAGCCATCGGAGTAACAGTGGCTAGCCAGCCCAGCATAAGAATAAGCCCCTTCATTCTCTCTCCCGGAGTTAGAGGCTCTCCGCGAACGAGGGGATTTGCGCTCACATTGTCTATACCAGGATCAGAGCTGTTCCAGGGATAACATTCTCGGAGAGGGCGTAGTCATGGGCAAAAAGCTCGCAGACATACGCAGCAATCGTGACAAGGCTGGCGTAGCTGCTGAACTATCATTTCTGCCAGTCTTGTCTCGATCACCTCGACTTGGGCTTGCGACGAGCCCTGCTGCTGGCGCCGCTTGGAGCGGTGGGCGAGGATTACGCCGCTGCGACTAGTGCCGAACTAATTGCTCGCATCTAGCACGGCAAGGAAGCCGTGCTGGCCTAAGTTGTCCAAAAAGGTACCGACGATTGCTCCGCCGGGATTGATACCCAGCGCTTCGGTCAGCGAGGCTTGTGCTCCTGTGTCTGGGTCGGAGTAATTGATCGGAACAGCTGTCGATCCATCGCCCGGCTGCAGAAAGCCGTGTACGCCAGAGGAATTGCGATAAAAACCGACGAAATCGCCATTCGGATTGATTCCCCATATTTGTGTAGCCACAGTAAGGTTAGTCGGGCTGCTGCTGGGGAACATATAGTCAGCGAAGTGGCCGTTGTTAACGGTGTAGCCATGGGCGCGGGCGGCTCCCGGCGGCGTGTAGAGACCGACGATGATGCTGCCGTCCGGCGTCGCGGCGTTATTCATGGAATTCAGGATGGATTGCGATGATTGACTCGGATCAGTCACCTCTCCAGCTTCCGCTTGTAAGCTCTCATAATCCGTATTTTTGCCATGTTGGATGCGTACGAAGCCCACCATTTGCCTGCCAAAGGTTGTGTCGTGCAAGCAACCGTAGATGGTACCGTCAGGCATAATGGCGCTCGCGACCGAACCTACATGTCCGGGAACCAGTACGTTGGAGAACTCGCCGCGCTTGTATAGAAAGCCCTTACGGCAGGCGGGCGCATGAAGGGAAGAGCAGCCCGGAGCACCCGGCGCTCCGGGTGGAGCAAAGTAATCTCCGACCATGTCACCTGCGGGATTGATTCCGTTGACCTCGGTGTCCAGCTTCATGTCGGCTGCCAGGCCGACCAGCGAGCCCGGAACGTCGATGGTAGTGAATGCGCCGCCCCCATATAGATACCCGTGTTCCACGTTGTTGGCGTCCATATATCCGCCAACGATCTGGCCGCCGGGGCCAATGCCGCTCGCCCAAGTGGCCATGGAATTGGGAACATCAATCGGGGCAAATTTGAATTGGGCAAAGCTGTGCCCACTCAGCAATCCGAAAAACAATGCAGTAAGTAATAATTTTTTCATGTCTTCAATTCCCCCATTCTTGGCTTAAAATCTGCGCAGTCTTCCCCTGAACGCCCCCCAAACTAGCTGCTGTGCTTCTGTCCTATAAGGCGGAAAAAGCGAGCGAAAACTGCAAGCAACGTGAAGTTTTTTCCCCGGCGAGAATGTCGGGGTGACGCGTTGATGGTACTAACCTTCGCGGAAACAGTGGTTTAGCTGGAGATAGACAGCCAAGGACCATGCCTACGGCCGATCACGAAATTAGCAACTTGCTCACGGCGTGGAGCGCCGGGGACGAGCACGCGCTTGAAAAGTTGACTCCCTTGGTTTATGCCGAGCTGCATCGGGCCGCCCATCGCTATATGACCGGAGAGCGATCCGAGCATACGTTGCAGACGACCGCTCTTATTAATGAACTGTATTTGCGCCTAGTCGATTTCCAACAAGTCGACTGGCAGAATCGCGCACAGTTTTTTGGGATTTGCGCTCAGCTCATGCGTCGCATCCTCGTAGACTTCGCGCGCGCGCGAACCACTCAAAAGCGTGCCGGAGATATTCCCATTCTGCCGCTCGACGAGGAATTGATTATTTCCGGAGAACCTCAACCTGATTTGGTGGCGCTGGATGATGCTTTGAAGTCGCTTGCAGTGGTCGATGAACGGAAGAGCCGTGTCGTAGAACTGCGCTTCTTCGCTGGCCTCAATGTTCAGGAAACCGCAGAAGTGCTTCGAGTCTCGTGCGAAACCGTGATGCGCGACTGGAAGTTAGCGAAGGCCTGGCTTTTCCGTGAACTCACTCAACAGAGTCGCAATGGATTCTGATCGTTGGCGCCGAATTGAGCAGGTGTACCACTCGGCTCTGGCTGTCGAGGAGAGCAGAAGACCGGCGTTTCTCGAAGACACTTGCGGCCACGACGAAAGCCTGCGACTTGAAGTGGAATCGTTACTCTCGGCAGATGGTGATGCCAATGCATTTCTCGAAGTTCCCGCAATGGAAGTTATCGCAAAAGATCTGGCTAGGCAGTCGGATTCTGCTCGAGGTTATCAGCACGATGATCTTGGTCTAGTTGGGGAAAGCGTCTCCCATTACCGCGTTCTGGAGAAATTGGGCGGCGGCGGGATGGGAGTTGTTTACAAAGCCGAAGATCTAAAGCTTGGCCGCTTCGTCGCTCTCAAGTTCTTGCCACGAGAGCTTGCTGACTATCCCGAGGCGGTGGCGCAATTGCGTCGCGAGGCGCGCGCGGCCTCAGCGCTGAACCATCCTCATATCTGTACTGTCCACGACATTGACGAGTACGAGGGCCATCCCTTCATTGTGATGGAACTGCTGCAGGGTGAGACGTTGAAACAGCTGATTGCAGACAAGCCCTTAAGACCCGAATTGGCACTGAATTTCGCCGCGCAAATTCTGGACGGGCTTGAGGCGGCCCATGCCAGCGGCATCATTCATCGTGACATCAAGCCGGCCAATATTTTTGTCACGAACCGCGGGGACGTCAAAGTACTGGACTTTGGCCTGGCGAAGGTTTCCCCTTCAAATCTGGAAGCAGCACTGACGGCCAATGTTGAGCAAACGAAAGCCTTTGTAGGAACGCTGCCGTACATGGCTCCGGAACAGTTGCGGAGAAAAAGAGCGGATGAACGCACTGATATTCATGCTATTGGCGCAGTCCTCTTTGAAATGTGTACTGGCCGGCGTGCATTCGTACAACGATCGACAGCGCAGCTCATAGCCAGCATTTTGAGCGAGATTCCTGCGCAACCGCGGACGATCAACCCAAAAATTCCGGCCAAATTAGAACCGATCATTTTCAGGTGCCTTGAGAAAGACCCTGCTCGGCGTTTTCAAGATGCGCGGGAATTAGCTGCCGAATTGCACCAAGTCGGGACAGGGGAGAAGTCGGCTGTCGGTTCGCGAATGGTGATTGCTGCCGCGGCTGCGATGATCCTCCTGCTCGCGGGCATGCTGACGATTGTGAAACTCGGCTGGTTTGATCGCTCCGCTTATCTTCCCTTGGCGCAGGTGGCCACGCGGCAGGTTACAGCGAACCCGATGGACGATCCGGTAGTTCACGCCAAAATTTCCCCCGATGGAAAGTATGTTGCCTATACCGATCTCCAAGGTTTGCACTTGCGAGATGTGGAATCGGGCGAGACTCACTCCGTTCAGATACCCGAAGGCCTCTGTTTCCGTTGAGCCGGGATCTCATGGTTCCGGGACGGAGCCAAACTCCTGATAAGCGGAAATTCCGGGCGGAACGACACCCAAGCTATTTGGAGTCTTTCGCCTGCGCGCGGCAGCCTGGTGAAGCTTCGCGACACCGGCGATGCTGCGACGCCATCACCAGACGGATTGCACATTGCGTTTATCGCTAATGACTGTATTTGGGTAATGTCGCCTGATGGCGGGAGTGCTAAGAGGCTCTTTGCTGCCGGAAGAGGCTACACCTTCGAGGATTTGGCCTGGTCTCCCGACGGTCAGAGGATTGCATACATGAGGCGCAAGGGCGAATACGCTGAAGTCACAATTGAGAGCCATGCGCTCTCTGGAGGTGAGGCTGTTGTTGCGATGTCTAATCCTCGTTTGAGGAGCTTTGCCTGGGCGCCAAACGGGCGCATTTTTTATTCACAACTTGAAAGTTCCAAAGAAGCAAGCGCGAATATCTGGGAGGTAGGCATCGATACTTCCACCTGGCGCGCTTCCGGAGTTCCTCAAAAACTGACAAACTGGGCAGGTTTTTCACTTTGGGATGTAACCACTAGTGCTGACAGCAAATGTGTTTCATTTGTTCGAAAAAATGATCAGAGCGATGTGTATTTGGGTGAAGTAACGGCGAATGAGTCCCGATTTAGGAAGCGCGCTCGCTTGACGCTAGACGACCGCATGGATTGGCCCGGAGGCTGGTCTCGGAAAGGTGACGCTCTGCTGTTTTTCTCCGATCGCAACGCGAGCTTCGATATCTATGAGCAGCTCGTGCATACATCGGCGCCACGAGAAATTGTTGCCGGAGAATCAGAGGAAAAACGAAATCCACAGCTCAGCCCTGATGGTCGCTGGGTTCTCTACATGGCTTGGCAGAATCAGCAAGGCGATCAGGTTCCAGCTTCGGGACGACTGATGCGAGTTCCGGTCTCAGGAGGAGCACCTGAATTCATCGCTGATGTGCATGGGTACCCTGGTTCTGCTCGGATGCCGCGTGAGCGCGAGCTTCCCAGCGCCAGAGGCTATCCGGACTTTCGTTGTTCGTCGATTGCTGTTTCGGCACATCCGTGCGTTCTTGTTGAAGTCAAAAACGATCACATGGTTTTCTCCGGCTTCGATCCACTGCAGGGCCGACAAGGCGAGCTCGCCAGCATTGACATTGACCCAATCGACAGCTTTTGGGACTTGTCCCCGGACGGAAAGCGGATTGCGTTTGGCAGGTGCGAAGCAGGCGACAGCCATATTCGCATTCTTGACTTGGCTGACAGCGAAGAAAGCCAGGTTAAAGTACCAGGATGGGCATGCCTCACATCCATTGGCTGGTCGCCCGACGGAAAGAGCTTTTTTGCCACAACCTGGGCTTCCAAGGGCGGATCCCTACTACATGTTTCGTTGCGTGGAGAGACAAAGCTCTTGCATCGAGCATTGGGTATGTCATTAGAAAGACCCGTTTCTTCGCCGGACGGACACTTCCTTGCTTATGGTGAAGTCACAACCACAAGCAATGCATGGATGCTGGAGACTCGGTAATCGCATCGGCGCTCACACTGCCGGTATATATTCAGGATAAAATTGAGGCACGCTGGAATTCATTCTCGGGCGATTCAGCGGGCACGCAATCTTCCAACCAGTTAGCCACACTCTGCTAGTAAATCTTCGCAGTCACAAATGTCCATACAAGCAATTTGACGCCACTGAATCGACTGCGACATTTTTTTTGGTCGAACGTCAGTCGATTTCGCTGCGGTGCATTCGTCGTACCAATAGCGGTGAGAAACGCACAAGTAAAAACTTTGTAAAAATGGCAAATCGGATGACGCGAAACTTAGCAAGGATTCATTGCGTACATATACTGTCTGTACATGCACCTGAGCATCTTCCGTCTGCCAGGACGGGACGACCAGAATGGGCGAATAACTTTTCGCATCTTTTCACGCCTCCGAGATATCCCATCTTCTATCTCGGGAGCATCAGGGCCACAGACATACAACGTTTCGACCAAAGCTCTTGACCTCGGCGGCCAGCGTCGAGGCGCTTGTTAGCCGAAACATACTTAGGATTTTTGATCCTTATTAATAAGGACTACCGGAAAGCGAGGCTGGGACGAGCCGCTTTCTTCGGGGTAAGAATCGTCCCATACGAGGGGAACGTAATGGCGAAGCGGATGTTTCTCATGTTGGTCGTGGCGGCAGCGGTGATTGGGGGCCTCGGCTATTTCAAGTTGCGACAGGTTCAGGCGGCGGTAAAGTCTCACGCCTTCACTCCTCCGCCAGAGGCGGTGACCACAATCGTGGCAAAACAGGCGACGTGGCCTTCGACGTTGGGCGTGGTGGGTACGATGAATGCCATTCATGGGGTAACCGTGAGCGCCGATCTTCCCGGCACAGTGGATAAGATCAATTTCGATTCCGGGAAGTGGGTCAAGGAAGGCGAAGTGCTGGTGCAGCTCGACACCCGCCAGGAGCGGGCGCAGCTGGCCGCGATGCAGGCCCAGCGTGATCTGGCGAAGATCAACTACGACCGTATGCAGCAACTGGTGAATGAAGGCGTGATCTCGCGGATGGATTACGACAAGGCGATGGCCGATCAGCGCCAGACTGAAGCGAATACGGCAGAGATCAAGGCGACCATCGATCGGAAGACGATTCGCGCTCCTTTTTCGGGAGTGCTCGGAATCCGCCAAGTCAATTTGGGACAGTATCTCGCTGCCGGGGCTCCGATCGTTCCACTGCAATCGCTCGATCCCATTTACGTGAATTTCAATGTGCCGCAGCAGATCGTTGGACGCATGGAGCCCGGGCGTAGTGTGCGTATCACAAGCGACAACCTTGCCGGCGCGACATTCACCGGGCGTGTGAACGCGATCGACTCGGTGGTGGATCAATCCACCCGCAACGTTCAGGTTCAGGCGACCATGGGGAATCCTGGAGGCAAGCTTCGTCCCGGAATGTTTGTTCAAGTGGAAGTAGGGGTAGGCGAGCAGCGTTCCGTGATTCCGCTTCCGGCATCCGCGATTAGCTATGCGCCGTTTGGCGATTCGGTCTTCGTCTTAAGTGATCTGAAGAGTCCGGGCGGAGAGACCTACCGCGGAGTTCGCCAGCAGTTCGTGAAAGTCGAGGGCGCACGCGGCGACCAGGTTGGCGTCGTCTCCGGCATTAATACTGGCGATGAGGTTGTTACTTCCGGCGTCTTCAAGCTGCGCAACGGTGCGGCTGTGGCAGTAAATAACAAAATCCAGCCAGGCAACAATCCGGCTCCTAAGCCCGAGGATAACTAAATGAAGATCACAGATCTCTTCATTAAACGTCCAGTACTGGCGATCTGTGTCAGCTTGGTAATCCTGATCGCTGGCTTGCAGGCGATTCGCTCGCTGAGCGTGCGGCAGTATCCACGCAGCGATATCGCCGTCGTGCAGGTTTCGACCGTGTACGTCGGTGCCAACGCAGACTTAGTTCGCGGGTTCATCACCACTCCGCTTGAGCGGGTGATCGCCAGTGCGGATGGCATCGATTACATGGAGTCATCGAGCGCGCAGGGTTTAAGCACCATCACTGTGCACTTGAAGCTGAACTACGATACCAACGCCGCTCTCACGCAGGTTCAGGCGAAGGTAGCGCAGGTTCGAAATGACCTGCCACCCGAGGCGGAAGCGCCAGTGATCGACTTGCAAACTGCAGACACGCAGTTTGCCTCGATGTACCTGGGCTTTTCGTCGTCGGATCTCGATCAGAATCAGATCACAGATTATCTGACCCGAGTTGTCCAGCCCAAGTTAAGCGCGATTAACGGCGTTCAGCGCGCCGACATTCTCGGCAAGCGCACCTTCGCGATGCGTGTGTGGCTTAAGCCGGAGAAGATGGCGGCGCTCGGCATTACGCCCTCAGCTGTGCATGACGCACTTGCCAATAACAACTATCTCTCAGCTCTGGGACGTACGAAAGGTTCGATGGTTTCGGTCAACCTGGTGGCGAACACCGATCTGCGTACCGCGGAAGAGTTTCGCCAACTCGTCGTAAAACAGGATAGGGGTACGATCGTTCGTCTTGGAGAGATCGCGGACGTTGTGCTGGGCGCTGAAACATATGACGAAGATGTCCGCTTCAACGGAGAGTCGGCGACATTCATGGGCATTTGGGTTTTGCCCACGGCGAACTCTCTCGAAGTAATTAAGAACGTCCGCGATGCCATTCCGGGAATTCGTGCGCAGCTTCCGGCTGGCATGAAGGTCGGTATTCCTTACGATGCTACGGCCTACATTCAGGATGCGATCAGGGAAGTGCTGAGCACTCTCACGGAAACGCTGCTGATCGTCGTCGTGGTGATCTTTCTGTTCCTGGGATCATTCCGGTCAGTCTTGATTCCGGTGATCGCAATCCCGGTATCGCTGATCGGTGCCGTCTTCCTGATGCTGGTGGCGGGCTTCACCATCAACCTGCTTACGTTGCTTGCGATTGTGCTTTCTGTCGGCCTGGTCGTCGATGATGCCATCGTGATGGTCGAGAACGTCGAACGTCATCTTCATGAAGGCAAGACTCCCTTTCAGGCCGCAATCGATGCGGCTCGTGAGTTGGTCGGGCCGATCATCGCAATGACGATCACGCTGGCTGCCGTCTACGCGCCCGTTGGTATCCAGGGAGGATTAACTGGTGCGCTATTCCGCGAGTTCGCATTCACTCTTGCGGGTGCGGTCATCATTTCGGGAATTGTAGCGTTGACACTGTCGCCGATGATGGGCTCCAAGCTGCTTCGCGCTGGAGACACTGAGCGCGGCTTCGCTGGTTGGATCAATCGTCGCTTCGAGAGCGTTCGCAGGCTGTACGAGCGAGCCCTGGAGAGCACTCTGCGATATCGGCCAGTAGTGTTCGGTGTTTGGGTAATCGTCGCGCTGCTCGTTGTGCCGTTCTACATCTTCTCTCAGCGAGAACTTGCTCCTGCAGAGGATCAAGGTGTGGTCTTCGGCGTGTTGCAAGCTTCGCCGAACTCAACGTTGGATCAGACGAAGCTCTTTGCGTCGCAGATTTACGACGTGTATCACTCGTTTCCTGAGGCTGAGAGCATCTTCCAGATCACGGATCCAACCGGCGGTTTCGGCGGCATGGTGACTAAGCCGTGGAGCGAGCGCAGCAAGACCGCGCAGCAGCTTCTGATCCAGTCCACTGGGCCGCTGTCGAAGATCGCGGGCGTTCGCGTGATCCCGCTCACTCCACCTCCGCTACCCGGCGGTGGAAATTTTCCCGTGGACTTCGTCATCGCTTCTGCGGCTGAGCCGCAGCAGCTTGCGCAGTTCGCGAACGAGCTGGTGAAGCGTGCGTTCCAGAGCGGCATCTTCATCTATGCCGACTCCGATCTGAAGTTTGACCAGCCGCAGGCCGAGGTAGTCTTCGACCGGGACAAGCTCCGCTCGCAGGGGGTTAATTTGAGCCAGGCCGGCAAGGACCTTTCGACGCTGCTCGGCGGGAATTATGTGAATCGTTTCAGTATCCAGGGTCAGAGTTACAAAGTCATTCCTCAAGTGAAACGCGTGGAGCGTCTGACACCCGAGCAATTGACGCAAATCTATGTCAAAGGCTCGGACGATAAGCTCGTTCCGCTTTCGACATTCGCTCATCTGAAGACTACTACTGAGCCTCGGCAGCTCAATAAATTCCAGCAGCTCAATGCCGTGCGGGTTCAGGGCGTAATTCCCCCATCGGTTCCGCTTGATCAGGCGCTGCGGTTCCTGGAAGACGAATCGAAGAAGATTCTTCCGCAAGGATTCACAGTCGATTATGCGGGCGAGTCGCGTCAGCTGCGGGTTGAGGGCAGCAAGTTCTTGGGCACGTTCCTGCTATCGGCAGTTCTGATTTACCTTGTGCTGGCGGCTCAGTTCGAGAGCTTCCGCGATCCCTTCATCGTGCTCGCGGGTTCGGTTCCGCTCGCCATTTCGGGAGCGCTGATGTTCTCGTTTCTTGGGTTCACGACGCTGAACATCTACAGCGAAGTTGGACTTATCACTCTGGTGGGCCTGGTTTCGAAAAATGGCATCCTAATTGTGGAGTTTGCGAACCATCTACAGGAACAGGGAAGAAGTAAGCTGGCCGCGGTGATTGAGGCAGCACAGACTCGCTTACGCCCGATTCTCATGACAACGGCCGCAACCGTGGTGGGACACTTTCCTCTGGTTCTGGCCAAGGGTCCCGGAGCCGGCGCTCGTAATAGCATCGGCATCATGCTGGTCAGCGGCATGATCATCGGCACCGTCTTCACGTTATTCGTTGTGCCATCGATCTACATGCTCGTGGCGCGCAAGCATGTTGCACTCGAACTTGAAGAAGACGAGCGCAGCGATGACATTCCCGAACTGGCAGGAGCCGCTGTTTAGCTGCTTCGGATAAAACGCCGGGTAGAGACGCCCGCCAATGGCGGACGCCTCCACTGACGCCAAGTTGGAGAAGATGGACATACGACGAGCATTCGAGGAAAAGCAGATTTCTGACGGAGAGGTCTGGAGCGCGATTCGTTACCTCGATCCCGAATCGCGAGCTGGCGTGGGTAGCCTGATGGTGTCAGTGGCCATGTGCTGGCTGATCCTATTCCTGAGCGCGATGTATCTCTCTTTTCACCTTCGGCGCTGATGGCCGAGCGCCACCTCGCGCAGAGCACGGTCTGGGAGCATAATAGCCCCAAACGAAACGCCTAAGATTAGGCATGCCGGGAGAATGTCATGCGTCAGGCGAATGCGGTGAGCGAATCAGGACCTCGTCCGGAAGTTGTCTCACGTCCACCATTGCCTCCATTTACTCGCGAAACCGCGATTCAGAAGGTACGCCTCGCCGAGGATGCCTGGAACTCTCGCGATCCTGAGCGGGTTTCGTTGGCATACACAATCGATTCCCGCTGGAGAAACCGCGCGGAATTTGTGAATGGAAGGAAAGAGATTGTTGCCTTTCTCACGCGCAAGTGGAGTAGAGAGCTGGACTACCGTCTCATCAAGGAACTCTGGACGTTTGAAGGCAATCGCATCGCAGTCCGGTTTGCGTACGAATGCCACGATGCTTCCGGAAGTTGGTTCCGCTCGTACGGAAACGAAAATTGGGACTTCGATGAGCACGGGCTCATGCGATTGAGGTTCGCATCGATCAACGACTTACCAATTCGGGAATCGGAGCGCAAGTATCACTGGCCACTGGGAAGACGTCCCGATAACCAACCAGGCCTTAGCGATCTCGGCCTGTAGAGAGGATTTGGTTTTCGCTCCCGTGGCTCGAGCTTGCTATCTCTCGAGTATTTCCTTATAAGCGTTGAAGGCGACCTTCTTCGCCACGCGGTCTATAAAAGAACCGGAGATCTTTGTGCTTCGTGCCATGTATATAGGCATCGAAGAATCCGATGCGGTTGGAGTTGTAAAGGGCAGACAGAATCTCCGCATCGACGTTCTCCATGGCCTCACCATGAAGCAGTTCCCCGGTAAATCCAAGGGGCACCTCACGTCGCTGGCGAATGCTCTCCCGCCGATGGTGGAGCGCCTCAGCTGCTCCGGCAGGCGTTGCAGTCTCTTTTTCCGGCTGCGACGCTGTCAACAGGGAACGCGTGAACGCTCCCGCATACCGAAAATGATGTGGGAGAAGTCCTCCTCCACGTCGTCGGTCTTCAGCCTGCGCTTAATTTCCGCGCGTGCAATACCTGTAATTGGTTTGAGGTTGAAATGTCCGCTCCCAATAAATATGGCGCCGGTCACGACGCCATTCACCGGAGCAAGAAAAGTGATTGTCCCCTGGTTCAGTTGGAAAGTAGCCGCGTCGCACTTGACGGTGAGCGCGTCCACTTTGAAAGAAGCTCCGAGCCCGACCTTGCGAAGATTCTGGTAAACCGAATCTGTATTGGCAAATTTGGCGGATTTGCCAACAACTGTGATTTCCTGTTTGGCCACAGGAAGTGCCATCTGAAGGTCGAGGTTCACAGGGTTCTCTCCCACTTCGATGCTTCTTTCCAGAGGCTCAAATCCTTCTGCAATCACACGAATCATGTAGGTCCCCGGTTTCAGATCGGCTGAGGCGAAGTGACCGACGCCGTCCGAAGTCGCAATCAGCGCCCGGGAAACATCTCCACCGCGGATCTCGATTCGAGCTCCGGGAATGACCGCGCCAGTGCTGTCCCTGATCGTGCCAGACACAGCGGCAGCGTTCAGGAAACTGGGGAAGAGCAGCGTTAGGACAACTAGTAGAGATTTGAAAAACAAAGCGCGTCGAAGGACCATTTTGGTGCGAGATACTTGAAGTGCAGCATTCTGCACCAAAAGCTCAAAACTGGCAATCACGCGGGAAGGGTTCGGGAACAACAAAACCACTAAGGATTAGTTGTAAAGCGCGCCGCGGACTAGACCGGCAGGGCCTCCAATACATTGAATTCGCCGGCAGTTTTCACTACGTCATTTAGACGAAAGCCGGACTTGGTCAGCAACGAGCTGAATTCGGGAATGGTCCTCTCTCTCCCACCGGTTAAGACCATCATAGTGACATCGACGAACTTGCTCCGCGACGGCGAATTGTCTTCCGGCAAATTGAACTCAACCAGTAGTAAGGCGCCATTCTTCGGAACAGCGCGCCGGCATTGGCTGAGGATTTTCTTCGCGTCCTCGTCGTTCCAGTCATGGATGACGCTCTTCATCAGGTAGGCTCGGCAGCCTTTTGGGATATCGCGGAAGAGGTCACATGGTTGCATGGAGCTGCGTTTTTCCAGCGGGCCTGAGAGGAAGCCGCGCTCGCGGGCCCGTTTCAGGACGTGCTGCTGATCGGCGAGCACGCCGCGAAGAGAGCGATGCGCGCGGAGGATAGCGGCAAGCAAGAGGCCATTTCCGCCCCCAACATCCATCAGGCTTTCCCATTTTGAGAAGCCGTAGGCGCTTGCGATGCTAGGTGCAACCACTGCCGATATTTCCGTCATAGCGTCGTCGAAGATGCGAGCCGTGCCGGGATTCCGCTCCAGGTACTCCCATCCATCCATGCCCAGCACCTTCGCTCTTCCGGGCTCGCCCGTGCGAATGGTGTGCAGGATCTCGCCAAAAGAGAGATAGACGAAATCTGTTCCTCGAAACCTGCCCATTGAGCGCAGCGATCCCGGCACATCCGAGCAAAGGAAATTCGAGAGATCGTTGTTGGCGAATGTTCGTGCCGCCGTCTCTACAAAAATTTCCTGGCTCGCTAGCAGACGCAAGATGCGATAGAGAGCCGTGTCGTTCACCCTGAGCTTCTTAGCTAGCTCTTCAGTTGGCTGGGGCCCGGAAACCAGCATGTCGGCGATTCCCAGTTCTGCAACGGCAAAAACGGATTGGTGAAGCGCCAGGCTCTCCAGCATGATTCGAAGCAGTGGAACCGGAGTCGATTTGGAGCCGGATGGTTGTGATGTAGGGTGTGCTTTGGTGGCCATGTGTGTCCCTGATGTAGACATTGTAGCTACGATGCGGCAGCGGAAGCTTTGAGTGCGGCGTCCCCTTTGCTTGGCTGCCGCACGCCGTAGCGATAGGGACCAAGTCGGCTGAACAGAATGATGGCTGCGACGACCAGCGTGAGAAAGCCAAGCATCGGCACCCTGTAAGAGCCGGTCTTGTCGAAGCCGATGCCCATGAGAAGTGTGCCGCACGCTCCCGAAAGCACGAAGATGCCAAAGGCGTATCCATAGAGTTCCGCGAAGGCTTTGAGTCCGAAATAGCGGCTGGTGAGATATGCGATGAGGTCGCCTTCCGCTCCCATGCCAAGCCCTACCAGCAATGCGCCGGCGAATGCCGCTGTGGATTGTCCGGACAATAACAACAAAATTCCAGCGGCCGCACAGCTGGTGAAAGAGATTGCGACACGGGATCCAAAGTGTTTGTCCAGCAGGAAGCCGGAGAAGAACCTGCCCAGCAGTAATCCACTGCCAGCGACTGAGCTTGCCAGGGCGGCAGTTTGTGGCGTGATCCCACGATCGGTGAGCATGGCTGCAAGATGGAGAACGCAGGCATGCACGCTTGCTCCCAGCAGGAAAAATGCTGACACTAGAAGCCAGAATGTCCGTGTGCGACGAGCTTCGCGCCAAGTAAGACCATCAAGCTCAGGCTTCTTTTCGGACAGCGATGATCCAGATGCCCCATCTGGGAAGAGTCCCATTTCGGAAGGCGAATCTCGGATAAAGGCGATAATCACGGGTAACGCGATAACCAGCATGGCGCAACCATAGATCGAATATGCGGCGCGCCATCCAAAAGACATAATCAGGCGTTGCACGAGCGCGGGCATCACCATGGCTCCAGTTCCAATGCCAAGCATCATCACCGCAAGGGCGGAACCCCTGCGCTTGTCAAACCATCGAGAAACGATACTGGAGTATGGGATAGGTCCGGCGCCCAGACCTGTTACCGCGCCCATCATATTGAAGAAGTAGATTCCCAAGACGCTAGCAGTCACAAATCTGTTCCCGATCAATAGCGATGCCAGGGCAATCGTTCCAAGGATGATCATCTTTCGCGATCCGACGCGATCGACCAGGCGTCCAAATAGAGGAGACGCAGCGGCAGCGACAATATTATGCAAGCTGAAAGCGAGCGAGATGGCAGATCGGCTCGCGTGGAATTCCTTGGCAAAAGCTTTTAAAAATACCGGGAAGGAGAGCACAAGAATCGGTGGACCGCCCAGAAAGAGAGCCACGGCCGCAGCGATGCTTATCCACCAACCATAAAAGAGCCTTCCTTCGCTCATCCTCACCTCGCGCCAAGACGTAGTGCTGGGGATCGAGGAAGCATACTTCAGGAAGTTGTTCAGCAGAAGAAAAACAAACAGTTCTATCGAAAACCCGTGCGAAGGCGCGGCGGTTCTTGTCCCTCAACTCGCCTGTCAATACTTTCTATCGTTTCTGAACTTCAGCGATCACAACACCATAGGGCTCGATAGAAACTCTACTGAGATCGATCGTTGCCGCTGTCGCACTCGTCACAGCCAGCACTCGTCCTTTGGAAGCTCCGATCCTGGTTGTATCGAGCGCGATGTTCTGCGGCTGCGAAGAGAAGTTGAGCACCACGAGAGCCATCTCGCGTTTCGATTTGCGAAGGTAGCTCATGACATTGGGATTGTTCTCATCTAGTACGACATAATCGCCGGAGTAGAAGGCGGGATGAGTGCGCCGGAGCTTGATGATGTGCCTGTACCAATTCAGGATTGAGTTAGCCTCCGCCATTTCACTCGCAACATTGTGAGTGGTGTAATTTGCATCAACGGAGAGCCATGGTGTCGCTCCCTGATTAAATCCGGCGTTGACGGAGGAATCCCACTGCATCGGACTGCGCTCGCCATCGCGTCCGATTTCCTTCGGCCAGCCTTTCTTCCCGATTACGTCCTTCACGTCCTCCACGCGCTTGGGATCGTTATTTTCCATGCCGATCTCTTCGCCGTAGTACATGATTGCGCTGCCGCGGAGCGTGAGATAAAGAGCCGACATTAATTTCGCGACCTCATCTTTGTTATCTCCCGTTCCATATCGGTCCACATATCGGCGGATATCGTGGTTGCTGAGCACGTACACCGGCCAGCCATGCACAGGATTGCTCTCTATGGCGGCTACTTTCTGGCGAAATTCATTTGCATCCAGCTCGTCGACTTTCGTGAAGTTGAAGTACATCGGCATTTGCAGTTCGTTGTTGCTGGGTCCGTAATACTCGGCTAGCTCTTCGGCTGTCTTGGTCCAGGTCTCCCCGATGAGAACGCGACCGGAAGACTCGTCGGCAACTTTGCGGAGCTTCTGCAATTCGGCATGAACTTCAGACAGACTGTGGTCGTGAATGTGCTCCTGCAACGGCATGCCGTAAGCATCGGTGCCCTCCAGAGGAGGATTGTCGGTGAGATTCGGGTCCTCAAACATCGTGTCGACCGCGTCCAGGCGAAAGCCGTAGACGCCCCGTTGGTACCAGAAGCGGGTAATTTCGAACATTTCGGATTCGACTTTCGGATTGCGCCAGTTCAGATCGGGCTGCTGGGGATAGAAGTAGTGGTAGTACCACTGCTTCGTGGTCTCTGAAAACGTCCAGCTCGGACCGCCGAAGGTCGAAGTCCAGTTGTTCGGCGGTTGCCCTTCACTCTTGCCATCGCGCCAGATGTAGTATTCGCGATAAGGATTCGTCGTCGATTTCGCCGACTCCATGAACCATTGGTGTTTGTCGGAAGAATGATTGACGACGAAATCCAGAATGACCTTTATGTGACGTTTTTTGGCCTCGGCGACCAGGCGATCGAAATCAGCGAGAGTTCCGTACTGAGGATCGATATTGCGGTAATCGGAGACGTCATACCCAAAATCTACTTGAGGCGAAGGGAAGCAGGGCGTAATCCAGATGGCGTCCACTCCCAGGCGTGCGAGGTGATCCAGATGCTGCGTGATCCCGTTCAGATCGCCGGTCCCATCGTTATTCGAATCTCCGTAGCTTCGCGGGTAGATCTCGTAGAAGACGGAATACTTCCACCACTCATTTTGAGTGGCGAATTTGTTTGCCGGCATGTGTGGAGCAGCGTCCTTCAAACGTGAAGCAGATGTTTGCGCTAACGCGGAGATCGAACAGAACACAAGAGTCGTTAGCAGGCGGGTAAGGCGGGTACTCTGCATCAATGCTCCAGGAGCCTGGAAGGGCAGAATAGTGTAACGCAGGATACTCCCGCTCGAAATGAGAGAGACGCTAGCTCTCAACCTCGCGCAGACGAGCGGATTTTCCTTTTAGTCCACGCAGATAGAACAGCTTCGCCCGGCGCACGCGGCTGCTACGGACGTGCTCGATCTTATCAATGACCTTCGAGTTCAGAGGAAAGATGCGTTCGACGCCTTGACCAAAGCTGATCTTGCGAACCGTAAGGCTGGCCTGCGGACCGCCCTTCTTAGCGATGACAACACCCTCGAACGCCTGCACCCGCTCTTTGTCGCCTTCCTTAATCTTGACTTGAACGCGAACCGTATCGCCGGGAGATATCTGCGGGATATCTTTACGCTGCAGCTTCTCTGCAACCTTTGCCATGATCGGTGAAATCGACATTATCAGTTCCTTTCGCGCATACGTTGCACCGACCGCTGCCGGGCTCCGCTCGGAATTCATGATTTGCAATGCCCTGGCAGGTGGAGCTTGGGGCATTGCATGTGGTCTCAGGGCGCACCGCACCCTCTCAGACAAACATTCATTGTACCGCATTCGCCGCTATTGAATCAGCTTTCCCGTGCGCTGCAAACCCGCGACAATCTTCTGGTCTTCCTCGGTAAGAAGCTCGGCCTTAAGAAGCTCTGGCCGATTTCGCAGCGTCTTCTCGATGGCTTTTCGGCGACGCCAGCGGCGAATCTCATCGTGATTCCCTGACGAGAGCACCTCTGGGACTAGCCAGCCGCCAAAATCCGCTGGGCGCGTGTAGTGTGGATAATCCAGAAGTCCACCCGGACCGCAGGTTGAGTCTGGGAGGCCGTCTTGAGATGGTCGCACAGTCGAACTGAAGCTTTCCTGATGTGCCGACGCCTCGTTGCCGAGAACACCAGGAATTAGCCGCGAGATGGTATCGACGATGATCGCAGCGCCGAGCTCGCCTCCGCTCAGAACGAAATCACCGACAGAAATCTCGCGGTCAGCAAGATATTCGTTCACCCGCTCATCAACTCCCTCATAGCGTCCGCAGATGAGCGCTACACGATCCAATTTTGCTAACTCCTCAGCTTCGCGCTGATGAAAAAGCCGGCCTTGAGCAGACAGCAGAATCACCGATTCCCTGCATTCAGGGTGAAGCCTGTTTTCCCGTGAACTTAGGCTCAACGATTCGATGCATTCAAAAATCGGCTGCGGCTTCAGCACCATGCCTTCGCCACCGCCGAAGGGACGATCGTCGACAGTCTGGTGACGATCATGAGTGAAGGCCCGCAGATCGTGGATATTCACTTCCACCAGCTTCTGCTCTCGCGCACGACGTAATACTCCGTAGTCGAGCGGCCCACGAAAGAAGTCAGGAAAGATCGTAAGGATGTCGAAACGCATTGGGGAAATCGAGTTCGCTTATTGTCGCAGAGAGCCGCTTTGGATGGCTTGATGCGCCTACCGCTGTTGCTTTTCTTCCTCCGACAAAGGTGCGTTTATTTTTAGCAGGCCGGGGGGAAGCTTCATCTCGAGAATTTTGCGGGCAGCGTCAAACCGCACTAGATACTCCTCCGCAAAGGGGATTTCGCATTCCTCGCCCGCTCGGAGCACGACCAGCAATGGCGCGGCGCCGACATCTTGCCGAACATCCTCAATCCGGCCAATCTCATGTCGGCGGCCATTCAAGACGTCAACCACCATGCTTCCAACCAGATCGGCAACGTAAGTCTTTCCTTCCTCGAGTTCCGCGCGTTTCTCGAGCGGAACCTGGACCAATAACCCGCTCAAGAACTCGGCGTCGGATATGGAGTTCACGCCCTCAAATTTGAGCACTACTCGGCCTTTATGAAACCAATGATTTGCGAGTTGGTACTCGCGCGGCTGCGAGTCATCTTCGCAGCCAAGCCACAGCTGGGAGCGCTCGGAGAATTTTTCCGGGAAATCGGTGAGGATCTCGGCTAGCACCTCGCCCCGTCTTCCTTGGGGACGCACAATGCGGGCGACAACAATGAATTTAACGGATGGAGGCAATACGGTTCAGGACATTATCACGATCTCAGAAGCCAGCGGAAAATGAGGCGGAGCAAAGAACAGCGAATTTAACAGCGAATTTAACAGTGAATTTTAGAAGTAAACCCGAAAGTTATCGAATTCTGCCCAGAATTCAGAAAACTCGTTTTAGGAACAGTGAATAACAGCGAATTAGCAGTGAATTTTCCTGTAACGAGTTCCCCCGTTTTTAGGCGCCTGCTGCACCCGACTGCACACCGCCGGGCAGTCCATCCTCGATAATCTCAAGGCTGTGACGCTTATGCAGTTTCATACTGGCAGCGCCGATAATTGTCCGCAGGGAACGCGCGGTGCGTCCCTGCTTACCGATCACTTTTCCCAAATCTCGTTGAGCTACCCGCAACTCCAGCACCGTGCTTTCCGGACCTTCGATAGCCTCTACTGTGACCAAATCAGGCTCATCGACCAGAGCCTTCGCGATATCCAACACAAGCGCCCGCACGTCTCCGCCCTGCTCAGTCGGCATAATCGACTCCCATATGGGTGGCCTTGGCCGCCCATCTCTCACCTGGAAGTACAAACCCCCATACCCGCAAGAACTTCAGCGAGTCGCAGCATCGTTAGGAGTCGGGGGACTAGCCCTGCTTTCTTTTCAACTGAATGACTGCGCGTTTACGACTGCGTATTTTAGGCCGCGGTTCCCGCTGGAGCGGTGGCCTTGGACATCAGCTTCCCAACCGTTTCGGATACCTGAGCGCCCTTCGAGACCCAGTGATCAATGCGTTCGCGCTTCAAGTCCACTGTCGCAGGACTGGTGCGCGGATTGTACAGGCCCACCACTTCCAGCGCCCGTCCGTTGCGGGCACGTTCTTTATCGATTACGACTACACGGTAATAAGGCTGCTTACGCGCACCAACGCGCGCCAGACGAATCATTAACACTGACGTTTATTTTCCTTTCCTGCTTGACTGCGGGATGTCTGTCCATAATCCGGACAGTGTATGCAGCCGGACTATTGATTATGGCGTATCTTCAGGAAAACTTACAAGTTTAGAGTAACCTGGCCTGCGGTACGGTAAAGCATACCGCCTCACCGATTAGGCACATCGAGGAGAGGATCCAATAGCAAACTCCGAGCTTCGGCGGTGGTCAGCGGCTGGTCTGCCGAGTAGAACTCGACCCCCTCTCGCCCGAGACGTATGGAAAGAATCCCTCCCTCTGGCGCTCCGGCGCTATTGTCATTCATCCGGACGAACTCATAACGGACGATGTGGTCCTCAGTGTCCGCGGTAATCCGTGCCTCAAGTCCGGAAGCGGGGTTCTGAACCCGATACTCGGTCGGTCCGGCTTCATCGAAAGAAGCCGATCCTCCGTGATCCCGATTAAAGCTCTCTACGTCCCCACGGAGATCTCTGCCGAGCAGCTCCCAGTGTTCAGAAGCTGCATCGCTGAAGGCCTGCGCATTGTTGATGGGATTGGCGCTCACGATGCTGTTGATGAATCAAGACTGGGTTTCAGATGCATCTTGTCCGTCCTTCTTTTCACCACGGAGACATGGAAAACAGCCGGGGTGAAACCACAAAGGACCGAAGGGAGCCGGCAAGCAGTTCAAAAGCCTTCCTTTATTTCGTGGTTAGCTTGGCTGTTCTCAGTGACTCCGTGTCTCCGTGATGAAAAGGTTTTTACCGGAAGCGCATTCCCGCCAATTTGCGCGAAAATCCGCCGCCTTTGCTCAAGCTCTTGAACTGCTTCTTCATCATCGCGTATTGCTTGAGCAGTTGGTTCACTTCCTGCACGGTCGTGCCCGAGCCGCGAGCGATGCGCTTGCGACGACTGCCGTTGATCGCTTCGTGATGATCGCGTTCGTGTGGCGTCATCGAATTGATGATGGCCTCTACACGGTTCAGCTCTTTGTCGTCAACTTTGTCGGCCATTCCCTGAATTCCTGCAAAAGGACCAATGCTCGGCAGCATCTTCACAATGCTCTGGAGCGAACCGAGCTTCTTGATTTGGCGTAGTTGCTCGCGAAAGTCTTCCAGCGAAAAGCCATCGCCGCTGAGCGCCTTCTTGGCGAACTCTTCGGACTTCTTCGCGTCAAGCTTCTCCTGCGCCTTCTCGACGAGCGACAAAATGTCGCCCATGCCAAGAATCCTGCCGGCGATGCGATCTGGATGAAATGGCTCCAGAGCATCGTATTTTTCGCCAACACCAAGAAACTTGATCGGCTGTCCGGTAACGTTGCGGATGGACAGCGCGGCGCCACCGCGTGCGTCACCATCCATTTTGGTCAGAATCACTCCGGTCAAGCTGAGCTTCTTGTGAAATTCATTGGCGGAGTTCACCGCATCTTGTCCAGTCATCGCGTCGGCGATGAACAAGATTTCCTGAGGATTGAGCAGCTTCTTCAAGAGCTGCATCTCATCCATTAGTTTGTCATCAATGTGCAATCGCCCAGCGGTATCGACGATCAATACATCGCAGCCTGAGTTCTGCGCCTCGCGCCGCGCTTCCTTGGCCAACCGCTCGACCACAGCAGTAGAGGCTTCACCATCAACCTTGCCTTCGTAAATGTTCGCGCCGATCGCGTTCGCCACGATCTTCAACTGCTCGCGCGCAGCCGGTCGGTATACGTCGACCGAAACCAGCATTGGCCGATGACCGCCCTTCTTGAACCACTGCGCCAGCTTTCCCGATGAAGTTGTCTTACCTGAACCTTGTAAGCCGGCCATGAGCACAACAGTCGGAGGCTGGGATGCGAACTTGATCTTGGCAGTGTCTTTGCCCAGGATCGCAACCAGTTCATCGTGGACGATCTTCACTACTTGCTCGGTCGGCGAAATCTGCAGCATTACTTCCGAACCGAGAGCCTTCTCGCGAATGTGGTCGACCAACTCTTTGACGACTTTGAAGTTGACGTCGGCCTCAAGCAGCGCCAGGCGGATCTCACGCAGCGCTTCCTGCATGTTCTCTTCGTTAAGACGTCCCTGCCCGCGCAGGTTCTTAAAGGTTCGTTGAAGTTTTTCGGAAAGATTCTCAAACATAGGACTAAGACCTAATTCTAAATGCTCACGAATCCATTGAACTGATTCGGGGACTCCCCAACGTTCGCTTTACTTTTTGCTATAATGTAAAGCATGCCTGAGGCGACCCTTTCAGCGAAAAATCAGATCGTGATTCCCCGCGAGGCCCGTGAAGCTCTGGGTCTTAAGCCGGGCGACAAAATTCTCGTTGTAGTACGCAGTGACCGAGTCCTGGTATTGCGGAAGCCGAAATCTTATCGCAAGGCGATTCGAGGCCTGGGTCGGGGGGTCTATCCAGACGACTATCTCCAGAAGGAGCGCGATGATTGGGATTAGATCCTCTCCGCGCGTTTCTTAGTCGTCACCAACGCATCGCATTCGACACCAGCGTCTTCATCTATCAGCTGGAAGAACACCCAAAATATGTCAGGTTCACCGATCAAATATTTCTTTGGATCGAGCAGAGCGGCAATCAAGCGGTCACTTCAACAATCACGATGACCGAGATTCTGGTTCAACCGTATCGTGAACTCGACAAAAAGCGTGCGGACGCCTTCTCAGGTTTGCTGTCAACATATCCGAAACTCGAGTGGATTGCCGCCACATTGGAAATTGCAGACCTAGCCGCTAGAATTCGGGCTTTTCATCGTCTCAAAACACCGGACGCTCTTTTGGCCGCAACTGCTGTTCATAGCCAAGCTACTGGGTTGATTACTAATGACGCTGTCTTTGAGCGAGTGCGATCCTTCGAGACGCTAGTGCTAAGTCGACTCGTCTAAAACGCCTGGCGTGATCGCAGCAAGTAATTTGCTCTGAATTGGCTCATTCCGTAGGGCCTGAGCGAATCACAAACAGCGACTCTGAAGCGCCTTTTTTTAACAAAGTTTAAGAATTCTCACGGAGGGTAGTCACGCCTCGAATGGCGTCACAATCAGAGTAGGCATCTAAACTGGAGTCGCATGCTGACGTTAAGGAGGAGTAATGAAGGGGGTTGCTTCGCAGAGTAAGCTCGCTGCTTTTAGCAGGTGTTATTACCGCACCAATCGCGATGTACGCGCAGGACAGGGACCACGATCGCGATGATCGCGATCACAAACAGAATTCCCGCATTTACGATCCTTAATCGCCACGACTATCACACCTGGAACAATGACGAAGATCGCGAATACCGGCAGTGGTATGGGCAAACCTACAATGGCCGGGATTATCGCGACTACCGGAAGCTCAGCAAGAAAGATCAGCGCGCTTATTGGACTTACCGCCATGATCACGACAAGGACCACGATCACGACAACGATCGCCACTGATGTATCGAAGCCCGGGGCGCCTAAGCGCTCCGGAACTGTTCTACTGATGTAGAGCGCCGAAGGCGCGTCATTCTTGCAGCCCACGCGCGTACAGCCGTGGGGAATAGATGCCAATTGTCTGGAACCCGCAGGGCGGCATTCCGAATCGCCAGTAGCCTGGCTGAAGAATCCCGTCCTCCGGGCTCGCAGGAGATGTGGAGACCCATTCCCATGGCAATACGCGCATGGGCTACAAGAGAAGAGATGTTGCCTAGGGGATTATCAACTGTAAGAGTTCTCCTGTTTCGGGAAGGTCACCCGCTTCTTTGTAGTCGAACAACTTTGCACCATCGCGGAAAATCTGAAGTTGCCCAGGCGGACCTGAACGCACTTTCACATCAATGCCTTTTTCGCCTGCTGCTTTGCGCAGGCTCACGGCCGCGCGGCGCAGGTCGAATCAAAACAGGCAGCGTCGAACTTCGATCATGCTTCGCTTCCCCAGATCGCTTTCGCGGCAAGAATTGTATTCACGTGAATTGTGACTGTGTCCTGCACGTTGCGAGCGTATCCTCCCGCATGCGTGACCATCACCGGGATACCGCGCGCCTTAGCCACCTTAAAGACTAACCCATCCCTCTGCTTTAGCCCTTCAATCGTAAGCGCCAGCCCACCAAGCTGGTCCTCACGGTAGGGATCCGCTCCAGCAATGTAGCAGAGCAAGTCCGGAGAGAACTGGCGGAGTCCGGAACTCAAAGATTGATCAAGCCAGGCTAGATATTCGGAATCCGTGGTACCGTCCGGCAGGTTCACATCGATCGACGAGGGCGGCTTATACGCAGGATAGTTATTCTGCTGATGCACAGAAATCGTGAAGACATCGCTGTCATTTGCCGGCGGAGAGATGATTTGTGGCTGTACTTGAACCGAAGAAATGCTCGGCAGCGGCTTAGGCTTGGTCGGCTTCGCGGGAAAGATTGCTGCGGTGCCGTTCCCATGATGCACGTCGCAGTCTACCGTCATTGCATGGTGAATTCGCCCGAGCTTCTGCATCTTTCGAATGGCGATGGCGACGTCGTGAATCATGCAAAAGCCCTCACCGTGATCGGGATAAGCGTGGTGAAATCCGCCGCCCACGTTGAAGCAAATTCCATCTGCCAGCGAACGCTCAGCCGCCAGAATCGAACCACCAGCGGAGAGCCAGAACGCCTTTACTAACTCCCGCGAATACGGCAGCTCCATCTGCATCTCTTCGTATTGGCTTAACTCTCCATGAAGCAGCCGATCCACGTATCCGCTGCCATGCACAAGGCGAACATCATCGTCGGAGGCGGGTCTTGGCTCAAGAAAGTCGGTCTCATCGGCCTCCCCCGTCTGGAGCAGGCGATCATGAATCATCCGGTATTTCCGAGCGGGAAAAACATGCGCACCAATAGGCAGGTAGTAATCCTTGCTGTAAACAAGGCAGAACGGTAGGCGCATGTGAAAGCTTCCAAATTTATTGTAGCCTTCTAGCATGGAGCCACTGGCCTGCACGCGAATGCAACTACTCGCGCAGATAAAAGCATATTGGAGGATTCACACAGATCATTCTGAGATGATGCAATAGCTTTGCATTTTGATATCAGTCGCGAGGAGAGGACGGATTAGAAAAGGACGAGACATCGTGGACTCGCTCCGTTCAACAATGGGCGTGAATCCTAACTCTCTTCATCTGCATGAGTAGTTGACTCCTTTCGGGCTTTCCCGGAACACCCGTATTGCGGTAGGGGTTACAGTAGCTCTTAGTCGATGCCCGATTTTTGCGATGTAGCGTTGCCCGTACCGCTGGAGATGACCTTCACCTACCGCGTGAATGGCCAGACGCCGGTAATTGGCGGTCGGGTGCTGGTTCCCTTTCGCACGTCGCGTTTGCCAGGTGTGGTCACAGCCCTCCACGATCGGCCGCCGAGTGTAGAAGCCAAAGCGCTTCACTCGGTTCTCGATGCCGAGCCGCTGATCGATCCCCCGCTCATGCAGCTTGCGGAGTGGATCTCGAACTACTACATCGCACCGATCGGCGAAGTGCTGCGCGCGATGTTGCCGTTGCAGGCTGAAGTAAAACGCGATTGGGCATACAGCATCACTGAGGTCGGTCGAACGGCACTCTACGACTCTGCACAGGGCGGCAACTCGGGCCGCTCGAAGAAATCTATCGTGGACCAGATGCTGGAATACCAGGTGCTCGACTATCTCTCGCAAATCGACAGTGCCAGAGAGAACGCATTGCGCAGCGCTGCCGGAGCGACCCGCGAGACACTGCGCGGACTGCAAGCAAAGCGCTGGATGATTCGTGAGGACATCACTTCGATACGGGATGCGCACAGAATCGTAAAGATCGCGCATCTGGTGCCTTCGGAACAGGGGAGCTCGACCCGCAAGTTGAATCCGAATCAGGAAATACTGCTTGCGAGATTAGCAAGCTCTGGAGGCTCTACAGCGGTTGATGAATTGAATGGGCTTGATGTTCCGAGGACAACGCTGGGTACCCTCGTGCGTCGCGGCTTTGTAAGGATCGAGGAGAAGCCGGCAGAATTCCACATCACGACCGTTCCGGCATCATCGGCGCACTTCGCACGCGAACATCTGAACCCCTCACAAACCAGCGCACTGGATGCGATTGAGGCGAGCGTCGGCGAACGGCGCTTCTCTGTAACGCTGTTGCATGGCGTGACCGGGTCCGGCAAGACTGCCGTATATCTGACGGCGATGCAATCTGTCCTCGCGCAGGGACGCTCCGCGATTCTGCTGGTTCCCGAAATAGGACTTACGCCCGCCGCGGCCGCCAACCTGCACCGCATATTCGGAGAACAGGTCGCCATTCTGCATTCCGGGCTCACGAACGACGAGCGAGCTGAACAATGGCATCGGATCCATCGCGGGGATGCTCGCATTGTGTTTGGAACACGGTCAGCGGTTTTTGCTCCAGTAAGGGATCTCGCGTTGGTCGTGGTTGACGAGGAGCATGACTCCTCCTACAAGCAGGAGGAGACGCCTCGCTACAACGCACGCGACGTCGCTATCATGCGCGGCAAGCTCTCGGGGGCAGCGGTAGTGCTGGCCTCCGCCACTCCGGCACTGGAGACCTATCACAACGCCCGTCAGGGTCGATACAAGCTGATTGAATTGCGAGAACGCGTCCAGCAGCGCCCGCTTCCCGAAGTGGAGATCATCGACATGCGCCAGGAGTTTCAGGAGACCGGTGAAGAGAAATTCTTCTCGCGCAAGCTGGTCGAAGAAGTTCGCGGGCGGCTCGAAGCCCGCGAACAGGCAATGATTCTGCTGAATCGGCGCGGATACTCAGCGGTAGTTCTATGCCGCTCCTGCGGAGAGACCCTGCAATGCATCAACTGCGCCGTTTCGCTTACCCACCATAAAGGCGCTATCTCGCACGCGCTTCTGCCGCATCGCGTACCCGCCGGGCAACGTCTCGAGTGCCACTACTGTGGTTATCGCACTGCGGTTCCGAAGATTTGTCCTAAGTGCTCAAGCGAGCACGTCTATTTTCTGGGCGCTGGATCCGAGAAGATCGAGGAAGCTTTGCAGGAGGCATTTCCAAGCGCTCGCATAGGAAGGCTGGATCGCGACACTGTGCGCACACGCCATGACTTCGAGCGTGTACTCAATCAACTGCACGCCAGCGAACTCGACCTTCTGGTGGGCACGCAGATGATCGCCAAAGGACACGATATCCATGGCGTCACCCTCGTCGGCGTGGTCGGAGCCGATTTCGCCCTTGGGCTTCCCGACTTTCGCGCTGCAGAACGCACATTTCAATTGCTCACTCAGGTAGCAGGACGCGCTGGGAGAGGAGAGAGCCCGGGCAAGGTTGTTCTGCAAACATATTTTCCCGAACACTACGCGATTCGTTACTCCGCCCAGCACGACTATCTCGGATTCTATGAGCAGGAGCTTCGTTACCGAAAATGGATGCATTATCCGCCGTTCACCAGCGTCGCAAATGTCCTGCTTCGCAGCGATAAACTCGAGCACGCGATGCGTTACGCAGGCATTGTGCATCGCTGGGTCGAACGTACCCGAATGGAAGGCGTTCGCGTGATGGGACCGGCCGCAGCTCCGCTGTCGCGTCTGAAACGCGATTATCGCTACCATTTCATCTTGAAGTCTGCCAGCCGCGAGAAGCTGAACGGTACGCTGCGCGCAATGATTGCGAGTGCGACCACCGAGCAAGTGCCACGGACCAGCATCATCGTTGATGTGGATCCGCAGTCGCTGATGTAGCGAAGGGCACCGGAATCAGCCGTGCCGTTTGAGGACTCTAATTTTCCCCGGCTTTAGCCACTGAGGCAATCCCCTCATCCTGAAAGAAGCAGTCTGGGTGCGAATGCAACTTCGCTCTTTATGAAGGCAAACCTCAGCCGCTGAAGCCGGTCTCATTGGTTTCGCTTGAACGGCACGGCTAAGGCCGATGCCTTCCCTAAAACCGATTTACGACATCGGATCTTAACCGACAAGCTTCGAAGCAACGCAGGCATTAGTGGAACATCTGCCGCAAGCTCGCGGGCTGCACTCCGCGCTTGGAATCAATTTGGGAAAACGGCGTCGGCAGCATGGTCAATACGAACATGAACAGCGCAAACCAGCCGAGAAGTTTCCGCTTGCGGTTCAGGGGCGGATACTCCGGCACTGGGGGATGCCGCATAAGAGTCAGCAGCAGCAAGACCGCCCAGATCAACCATCCTGCCCACCAGAATATGCCGAGAGGAACCAATGCCAATACGGTCAGATGAGAGACGAGCTTGTGGAATCGCGGTAAAAGTGCGTAAACGATGTGTCCGCCGTCGAGTTGCCCCCCGGGCAGCAGATTAAGGGAAGTGGCAAACATTCCCACCCATGCAGCGATACCGATAGGCGACAGGCTGAGTTGAGCCAGCTGCAGAGTGCCGTGGGGATGCAGCAGTTTCCAGGCGAGATGGAAAATCAATGGAAAGCCCAGTACCAGTCCCGAGTCAGTGGGTTGGCTGGCTGCAAGCCGCGACATCATCAAGGCGAACAACAGGATCGGCAGAGCGGCAATAAATCCCGCGATCGGACCTGCAATGCCGATATCGAATAGCGCTGCACGACTCCTGATGGGAGAGCGAATGCGAATGAAAGCGCCCATCGTTCCAATCAGTGTTGGGGCGGGAAGAAAGAAGGGCAAAGTGGCGTAGACGTGATTTCTCTGTGCCAGTACGAAATGCCCCATCTCGTGGGCCAACAGAATTCCAAGTAAAGTGACGCTGAACGGAATTCCCAGAACCAGGTTCTCGGGATTCTGCAAGGCCCAGCTCAGAGGAAACAAGTCGGCGTCGGAATGGAACTGTGGCAAACCTTGCGCAAAGTTGTACTGCAGCCGGGCTCCGACGACCAGCGTAGTAAAGATGGTTGCCGCAAACAACAGGAGATGCAGCCAGTGTCTCCGCCGCAGCGGAAGGATCACGTGCACTTGATGCGGCCGAGGCGCCGGCTCGAGCACTTCCAGGGGATAACCAGAGTCAGACATTCAATGAAACCAAAGCTTATTGTCCCATCTTGATCGAGAAAAGTCTCATTGACCGACTATGCATCGCACGCGGCACGGCACAGCCGGAGAAGTCACACATCCGAAGGAATGTCGCTTGCGGGAAGGTCTACGTTAGTCGATCGACTGAAGCTCTTTGCCCGGTTTGAAGCGCACTGCCTTGCCCGGCGGTATGCTCACTTCAGCGCCTGTACGAGGGTTGCGGCCGATGCCGGTCTTGCGGGGACGAACGTTGAAGACGCCGAAGCCGCGCAGTTCAATGCGATCGCCCTGCGACAGAGCCTTCTTCATACTCTCGAAGACGGTCTCGACGGCCATTTCGGCTTTGGTCTTGGTGATTCCCGTCTTGTTCACGACTTCGTTGATGATGTCGAGTTTGATCACAATCGGCTCCGCAGGACGGTTTCTGTCGCAGGATTGAAGGCAGATGCTAGAGGAGTGGCGAAGCATTGTCAACGCGCAACATTTTCAGTAGTTTCTGGGATTTGTTGGATCTTGTTTCCCCGGTCGAATGTTTCGATTGTTTATGCTCTTCTGAGTGAAGACCGTCCACCTCAAAGTTCGCGCTGAAGAAGCCGCGCCTGAGCATCCTTCGATTCGCGAAGCAGCGGCGATCCTCAAAGTTGGCGGGCTTGTCGCAATTCCCACAGAAACCGTCTATGGACTGGCAGCCGATGCGCTCGATCCAGGTGCTATCGCCCGAATCTTTGTAGCCAAAGAAAGGCCATCCTGGGATCCGCTGATCGTGCACGTTGCGAACTTCGAGATGATTTCGCAAGTCGCGGGCGATTTCCCAGAAAGGGCAAAAAAGCTGGCAGAGCGCTTCTGGCCCGGTCCCCTGACGTTATTGCTCAAAAGGCACCGGCAGCTTCCACTTGCAGTCACTGCTGGACGGGAGACTGTGGCCGTTCGCATTCCCGCACATCCCGTTGCTCGGGCGGTCATTACTTCTGCAGGGCTGCCACTGGCTGCGCCTAGCGCGAACCGTTTTGGGCACACGAGCCCTACGACCGCCGAGCACGTGATGGGAGACCTCGAAGGGCGTATCGATGCTGTCCTCGACTCAGGTCCGACCCAGATCGGAGTGGAGTCGACAGTCCTCGATCCCCTGCGTACTCCGCCGCTGCTGCTTCGTCCCGGGGGGGTCACGCGCGAGCAGCTCGAAGAGTTATTGGGCCAACTGGAGATGTATTCGGCTCCAGCCAATGAAGCGCCGCAGGCTCTGGCCTCACCGGGTCTCGCGGCGCGACACTATGCTCCGCAAGCGCAATTAGTACTGGTAGACGGCACGCAGGAAAACTTCCTCGCGGTCATTGAGGAACAGGTTTCGAAGTTGGGAGATCGCGCGGAGTATGTTGGGGCAATGGCCCCGAAAGATTGGTTGGACGAACAGTCCCTCTCGCGTGGAGGGTTGGTCATCTTCGACTGGGGTTCGTGGAGCGATCCCGCGCAACTTGCGCACAACCTGTTCGCAGGGCTGCGCTATCTGGATAAGCCCGGAGTGAGCGTAATTCTCTGTCCGCTGCCATCCGCGACTGGGCTTGGATTAGCGTTGCGCGATCGCCTGCTTCGCGCAGCAAGATAGTTATCGCTGCTTGCCGTTGTTGTTCTCGCCGGCTTTGAACATGTAGCGAATGCTCTGCTTGTAGATCAGCACGCCTGCCTGGCCGCCGCGGTTGATCTTGAGGCAGTTGCGATCGTACCACTCGATAAAGCCCTGCACTTCTTCGCCATCTTTGAGTACAACAACCATGGGTGTCCGGCTTGCCATCTGCTTTTGGAAATAAAAAGCTTCGGCATGGGTTTGCTCGATCGCATTGGAACGCTTTGGCACGCGTTGCTCGGCACTAGTAAGCGGCCTTTCGCCGTTCGATTCCGACCGCCGGGGTATTGGCAGTGAGGGACGAATCAGTTTGCGGTTTACAAAATCATCGGATTCTGGCGCGACTTCTGGTGCGCGTCCGACTGCTGCGGAATTCCCTGGATCTTTCATTCGACGTTTGTATCAACGATAACTGCGTCAGAAGCGCCTGTGAGTGCCAACATGCGCCGAAGGCTCACAATCGAACAAGCCGGATAGTGCAGCAAACTTCCGGAAGGCTGGATTCAAGCGGTCTGAGTTGCGGTAACCCTATCACAGGCTGTTCTTGCGGTGCAAAGCATTGAGGCTTTTTTTTTGTCATTCCGAACCGCGGGTTTTCAACGGTCAGGAAGCCAGATCGGCCACCAGCATTTCGATTATGTGGTGCTCTCTGCCGACTGTGCCGATGCAGCTGCAGATGGCAAACCTTGCTGTTCTCACCCAGATCACAACGTCGATGGCGGTAGATTCCTCACGCCCACAAATTCGTCGGTTCGGAATGACAACTACAGAGAAGCTACCGTTCTAACGAAGTGGTAAAGGCATCCAGTGACAGTGAGCGCAGAAGGTTCCTTCTCATACCGCGCTCGACCTCCGCGAGACGCTGGGATGCGGTCACGATCCAGTCGAAGTCCACGCTCTGGGCCAATCTACCAAGTTCCCCGCGAATATCAGTGTTCCTTAGCAATTCGGGAGTTCCGGATTTGAGCATGAGCAGGTCTTCCAACAATGCATAAAGCGTTCGCAGCAATTGATCCGTCTTATCGCGGCCTTCAGCGCCAGCACGATAGGTCTCCGTGATCTTGAACAGCTCGCTGTGGTCGCTTCCCGTAATGGCACTCCGCAGCATGGTAAGCGCACTGGTTCTGGCTTCAACGTACTCTTCGAGCTTGAAACTGAGGGCGCGTCCCATCGCGCCGTTTGCAAGACGGGCGATGAGCTCTCGTTGGGACTGTTTGAGATCCTTTCGGGATGCATTGAGTGCTTCGTCCAGTTCGCCAACGGGCAGGGCTCCGAGCGTGAAGGTTACGCAACGCGATCGGATTGTCGGTAAGAGCTCGCCAGGGTTCGTCGTGAGCAGAATCAGACTCGCGTATCCCGGAGGTTCTTCCAAGACCTTCAGCAACGAGTTCGCTGCTTCTTTCATGAACGAAGACTCGGTGAAGATGACGACCTTGCGCCGGCCTTCGACCGGTTTGTAGAAAACCGAGTCGATGACGAGTCGAATTTGGCCGACCTTGATCAGCATTTGTGGCGGATCGGGAGGAACAACGATCACTTCGGGATGCGTCTGGATCAGGATGCGAGCGTCTCGTTTGTCTGCCTCGCGCATCGCTTCGCGTGTCTCTACCGCTTCGGCAAATCTCGCTTCGAGATCATCGGATTGTGCGATGCGAGTGCAGTTGCTGCATCGCCCGCAGAAGTCCAGTAGACCGTCATTGTTCGGTTGTTCGAGGCACTCCAGCGCCTTCGCGATCATCTGCGCAAGCGTGTACCTCCCCGCCCCCTCTGGCCCGGAGATGATCACGGCATGGGGAAAGCGGTCGCGCGCAAGCATCTCGCGAATGCGAGTGACTGTTTCATGATTGCCGTGAAAATTGTGGAAAGACAAGCTAGAACTCACCTCGTGATGGCTGCGCGACTTGAAACCTGTGGAAATCGATTCTCGACTGTCTTGAGAATGTCGGATTCTACTTTCTGAATCGTTCCTGCCGGAATTCTTGCTACACGATTCTTTTCCCGCAGTGCGATGTTCTCAAAGCCCTGATGCACGCGGCGGAAGAATGCGGCATCCTCACTTTCAAAACGGCCTTCAGAGGAGTTCGAGGCTTGATTGCGATTTCGCGCGCGAGCAACGCTGGAACTTAGTTCCGACTCGAGAAGCAGTGTCAAATCGGGCCACAAGTCGCGGCACAGAACCCGGTGCAAGTCGAGGACGGTCTGCGATCCGAGTTGCCGGCCGAAACCCTGGTAGGCTTCCGTGCTATCAGTGTAGCGATCGCAGATTACGATTTTCCCGGCTTTGAGAGCAGGCTCAATGATTTCTTCGATGTGCTGCGCGCGATCCGCAAACATCAACGCCAGCTCCGCTCGGGGAGACAGACCTGCAGTGCGCGAATCCAGCAGAAGGGAGCGAATATGCTCGCCGATCGCACTCCCACCGGGCTCCCGCGTGGCCAGGACGGTGAGGCAACGGGCGGTTAGGGTCTCTGCCAAACGCGCGATTTGCGTACTCTTTCCGGAGCCGTCGAGGCCTTCAAAGGTGATAAAGAGTCCGCGTCTGCCGGACATGGCTAGAGTCTAGCAGTTGCTTGGCATAGCGAAAGCTCGCCGTGCTAGTATTCGCGCGATCAATCTTGGCCGGGAGGTTGCATATGCCAAGGCTCGGCGATGATATCGACGATTATTGCTCGCGTTGCCAGCGAACCACGGATCATTCCGTGGTCGTGATGGCCGGAGACGAAGTTCAAAAAGTGCGCTGCCGTACCTGCGGCTTCGAGCACAAATACCGCAAAAACAAGGGCGGCCGCAAAGAGATGAGCGCGCAGGAAGCATTCCAGAAAGTTCTGGCAAGCGTGAGCGGACAAGTAGGCGGAAGCGCCTCGCCAAAGAAAAAATCCAAATAGTTAGCTTGGGGCGCTCTGGCGCATTGGCATGCCCAAGTACTTCATCACCATCTGCAAATCCTTCCAGGCTTCTTTCTTCTGGCGCGGATCGCGCAGCAGGTACGCCGGATGGTAGGTCACAGCCAGCCTAGTATTTTTGAAATCATAGAGGCGCCCGCGCAGATTCACCATTGCGTCGTTCACACCGAGAAGCGTCTTAGCGGCAACCGCTCCCAAAGCAACGATGATCTTCGGCTTCACAACGGCGATCTGCCGTAGCAGAAATGGCGAGCAGGTGTCGCACTCCTCGCGTTCTGGAGTGCGATTCGCGGGCGGGCGGCATTTCACGACGTTCGCGATGTAAACATCTTCGCGACGAATTCCCATGGCGGAGATCATGTTGTTGAGAAGCTGACCGGCGCGACCAACGAATGGCTCGCCCTGTTGATCTTCGTCGGCTCCCGGCCCTTCACCAATGAACATGATGTCGGCGCGTGGATTGCCAACGCCGAAGACAATCTGCTTGCGTCCTTGCTTGTGCAGTGGGCACCGAGTGCAATCGCCGAGATCTTCGCGGATTACACGCAGAGCCTGTTCTGGAGTCATTTGTTCGTCCGAAGTCATCGGGAGCACGGGCAACTGCGGCTCCTCTGCGCTGCGTGTTGATGATGCCGCAAGCTGCTCTAAGGCTGACGTACTCTCTGCATCTTCGCGCCGGTAGAAATCATAAATGCCCAGCTCGCGATAGAAGCGCACACGTTCAGTCAACTGCTTCTGAAGCTCTGAACCATTTGTCATCAGATTAATGAGCAGGCACAGCCTTGCCCGATCGGACCTTCAGTTTTAACACGGCATCGAGGATGCGATGAGCTATTTTTGATTTCTCTGCTTTTGGGATTGCGATTTCGTCGTTAGCAGTGAGAATTGTGACCTCATTGAGCTCAGAATCGAATCCGATCTCAGGATTCGAGACGTCGTTCACGACCATTGCATCAATGCCTTTCTTACGCAGCTTCGCGCGTCCATTCTCAATGGCGTTCTGCGTCTCAGCTGCGAATCCAATGAGCAGTTGATCTGGACGACGATGCGCGGCAACTTCAGCAAGTATGTCTGGAGTTGGTTCCAGATCCAGCGACATTGGACCATTACGTTTGATCTTTTGTGTGGAGGCTTTGCGAAGCCGAAAATCAGCTACCGCCGCTGCCGCAATGATGACGCTCGCTTCGGAAGCTCGAGAAAGCATAGCGTTGCGCATTTGTTCGGCGGTTTCCACATTTGTGAGATTGACGCCAGGGGGAGCTTCCAGCGCAACTGGCCCGGAGACAAGAATCACTTTGGCCCCGCGTCGGATCGCAGCCTCGGCCATGGCGTACCCCATCTTCCCACTAGAGCGATTGCCGAGAAAGCGTACTGGATCGACCGGCTCGCGCGTCGCGCCCGCGGTGATGAGAACCGTCTCTCCCGCGAGATCGCGCACTACGCCGAGCCTCGCCAGTACGGCTGCTACGATCTCTTCGGGTCCGGCTAAGCGTCCTGCGCCAACCATGCCGCATGCTAGATATCCGCTGCCGGGCTCAACGATATGCACGCCGCGCTGTCGCAGCGTTTCCAAGTTCGCCTGTGTCGCGGAATGGTTCAGCATCTCGACGTTCATCGTCGGCGCGATGATTACTGGAGCTGGTGTTGCGAGATAGAGTGTCGAAAGAAAATCATCGGCCTGTCCGTGCGCAAATTTAGCGGCTGTATCTGCGGTGCAGGGCGCTACAATAAGCGCGTCAATGGATTGGGCGACGCTGATGTGGTCGATGGCGGAGTCGAAGTTCGGCTGCTCGCCCCCCGACTGCCACAAGCCAGTAATGACCTTCTCACCAGAGAGCGCCGCAAACGTAAGAGGACGCACAAACTCCTGGGCAGCAGCGGTCATGACGACTTGTATGCGGATGCCGGCGTCCTGCAGCAAGCGAACGACTTCGCACGCTTTGTACGCGGCGATGCCGCCACACACTCCGAGAGCGACCTTCATACCATTATTGTAGTCGGATAGCGAAATTCTTCAGATGGCAGATGAGGAACTACTCTTCCGTCGGTTCGGGTGGGGCTGCTTCGACAACTGGCGCTACAGGATCGGGCACGACATAACGGACCTTGCCAGCCTGGATCTCGTCCTGAGCAATCCGACACGCCTTGCGGGAGTCCGTTTCCACCAGCGCATTCGTACCTCCCTGGAGCTGGCGCGCACGGCGGGCCGCGACGAGGATGTAACGATATTTGCTATCGAAGTCTTTCGTCGGTTCCATTCCTGATGTACCTCAGAGGTTGGTCCTGAATGATTGTAGAACGGGTTGAACTTTTTCGTGGCTCCGTGAGAGCAGAGATCCTTCAGCGATGCGCTCCAGTTCCTGATCTTCCGCGGTGGGCGCCTTTCCTGAGCGACGCGTTCGCTCAGAGAGGACAATGGCTTTCAACTCGTCCACTGCCTTTTCCAGGATCTTGTTGACGAGAATATAGCCGTATTTGTTGTAATTCACAATCTCCTTCTCGGCGTTCTCAAGTCTTCGCTCTATTACTTCAGGCTCCATCTTTTCGGTCTGGCTGCGGCGGCGCAATCGGCGCTCGAGAATCTCGCGGTTCGGAGGCATTACGAAAATGCTGACTGCATCCGGGACCTTCCTTCGCACCTGCTCCGCGCCCTGAACATCGATGTCGAGCAGCAAATCCCTGCCGTTTGCCTTCGCCTCCTCAAGAAACCGGCAGGCCGTCCCATAGTAGTGGCCGAATACTTCGGCGTACTCCAGAAACTTATCTTCCACGATCATGCGTTCGAACTCAGGCCGTGTGACGAAGTAGTACTCGCGCCCATTCTGTTCGCTGCCCCGCGGCGGTCGAGTAGTGTAAGAGATTGAAAAGTCCAAATTAGGGACGATTGAACGAAGCTCGTTTACGAGCGTAGATTTACCCGACCCAGAAGGCGCGGAAATGATGTAGAGGATGCCCGACATTAGGAATTGTGACTATTGTTGCTGTATTAAGAATCGGGTGATCGGGCAATCGCGTCATCGGGTTTGCATTTCACCCGATCACCCGATTCCTCCTCACTCCACGTTTTGTACTTGTTCCCTCGCTTTTTCAATTTCTGACTTCATCAAAAGTCCCAATTCCGTAATGCGCAAGCCCTCACCTGCAACTCCTGCCGTTTTTGAAAGAAGAGTGTTGGCTTCGCGATTCAGCTCTTGCAGGAGAAAGTCTAGTTTCTTGCCGGCTTCGCCGCCGCAATCGAGTAGCGAATAAAAGTGCTTGATGTGGTTCTCGAGCCGGACAACCTCCTCCTGGATGTCGCTCCGCTCAGCCAGCATCGCCGCTTCCTGCAGTACACGATCCGGATCGACATGGCCCGCAATCAGCTCGTCCATTCGTGATTGAACCTTTTCCAGATAAGCGCGGGAAACGAGTGCCCGCAATTTTCCAATTTCGCTGACCGCGTGGGATAAGCCTTCCATGCGTTCCCGTAATTCACGATCCACTCCGCGGCCCTCCTCTTCGCGCATGTGATTCAAGCGTTCGATCAGCTGTTCCAGTTGCTCCAGAATGACTTGCTCCGTTGTTTCATCCAGCGTGGTTGAATCTCCAGAAAGTGCACCGGGGGTGCGCAGAATGACGTTGAGATCAGGTTGTGCCACGATGCCCAATCGTTCTGCCGCTTCCTGAAATGCGCGCACATAGCCTTCTACCAGAGCGTGGTTTAACTGAAATCCGCCTGCATCACCCTGTTGCAGCGACAGCGCTACTTCGATGTGTCCACGCGCTATTTTCTCCTTCAGGATCCGGCGCATCTTCAGCTCGAGGGGGTTAGCTTCCAATGGTATGCGGAAGTGGAGATCGAGGAAGCGGTGGTTCACCGACTTCAAACTCAATGAAAATGAGGTCCGATCACTCACCTGATGTGTGAGCTGAGCATATCCAGTCATCGATCGGACAGGCATTTAGGCAGGATCCTCGGGCACGAACTACTTGACGACTGCGACGTTATCGATTTCAACGAATTGAAGATTGTACAAGCGTTGATAAGTTCCGAAGCGTTGCAGCAGCTCATGATGCGATCCGATGTCTGTAATGGCGCCCGCCTCCATAACGATGATGCGATCAGCCCTGCGCACTGTCGAGAGACGATGAGCGATCACGAACGCCGTTCGATTCTGCATCAGGTTATGGAGTGCCGACTGGACCAGAACCTCCGACTCAGCATCGAGCGCAGAAGTTGCTTCGTCAAGAATCAGGATCGGAGAGTTCTTAAGAATTGCCCGGGCAATCGAGATTCGCTGCTGCTCGCCGCCGGAGAGCCGCATACCGCGCTCGCCGATCACTGTCTCGTAGCCGCCGGGCATGCGCATGATGAAATCGTGAGCTAATGCAGCTCTCGCCGCGGCTTCGACTTGCTCCTGAGGAACATTCGGACGCCCGTAGGCGATATTGTTGCGCACTGTGTCATTGAAGAGAACGGTCTCCTGAGTGACCATGCCGATCTGGCTGCGCAAGGAACGCACGGTCAGGTCCCGCACGTCATGGCCATCGACGAGAATTGCTCCCGCATTGACATCGAAGAATCTCGGCAACAGGCGCACAATCGTCGACTTCCCTGCTCCGCTGGGTCCAACAAGCGCGACAATCTCTCCCGCTTTGACCTCCAGATTAATATTGCGGAGAACCCGGTGCGACCCTTCCTCGTCGTCGTAGGAGAAGTCCACGTTCTGAAAACGAATGCTCTCCCTGAATGCGGGCAGACTGACAGCGTTCGGCTTGTCTTTGACGTCATCTTCCACTTCCATGAAATCGAAGATCGCCGACGAGGCTCCCAGCGCCTGCTGGAAGTTGTTGTAGAACTGCGCAAACTTGCGTACCGGATCGTACAGCTTGAATACCGCGACAATAAATGTAAGGAATGTGCTTTCAGTGAATGCCTGATGCTTAATTTGATCGCGACCGAGCAGTAGCAGCAGCGAAATGGCGACTGCGCCAATCACATCCATGAGTGGCGAGCTGATCGCTTGCGCGCTCACCGAGCGCAGACTAGCGCGGAAGAGCCGGCGCGAAGCTCCCCGAAATCGCATCGTCTCCCAAAGCTCCATGTTGAATGCTTTTACGATCCGATTTCCCGCAATGGTCTCGTGCAGCAAATGCTGAATCTCAGCCAGCTTGTCCTGGCCTCTTCGTGTGGTGTGCCGAACGTTCCGGCCGATTCGACGCGCCGAGGTAATCACTATCGGCACAAACAACAACAGTACCCATGCAAGCTTGCCGCCAAACACAATGACAACACCGACGGTAAAGATAAGCGTGAACAGTTGCTGGAGAAACTCAGCCAGCACCGAGGACATCGCGTATTGCACGCGCTCGACATCATTAATGATCGTCGAAAGCAGCGCGCCCGTTGAATGCTTGGAAAAAAACCCTACCGAACGCCGCAGAATCGAATCGTAGAGCTCGTTGCGCAGGTCGGTAATCATCCCGAACCCGCCGTAGCTCACCAGATAAGTGCCTGCATAGTCGCAAACAGCCTTGATGATCGTTGCGCCGACGAGCGCGACGGCCACCATGGTCCAGGCGTTGTGAAATTGGGTAGGCAGGAACTGATGCAGATAGACTGGGCCATGTCCCGGCAGATGGAATAAGAGAACATCACGGCCCACGGAATCGGGATTCAACACGCGATCAAAAATGGGTCGAATCAAGATGATTCGAAAGGCATCTAACAAACCAACCGTCGCGAGCAGAACAAGGGACGCAAGAATCGACCACCAATACGGGCGCACGTAATGAACGAGTCGCAAAAGGCGACGCACATGCATGCCGGGTTTCGAGGGCTCGGAAGTCAAATGGCCAAATGGTTGCGAATCCCTATTGTAATTGCGCTTGGATCGCCATGGGATGAGGCTTTCCCATGAGAATCGCCCAAGGATGTGGCTTTCCGTAATGCCGATGATATTCCGGGAGGCGGGACGAGGGATCGATCCCCCTTCAATTCCGGAAGTCTCAATCTGTACTTTACGCGCACTGCAATCAGTGCTGGGCTAAGCATGGATTCGTCACTTCGTTCAGGATGACGAAAAAACCCATCTTTTCCACTGCCCCCTCCACACAAACGCTGCTACTATCGCGGCAATGGCGGTTAGGAAACCATCCAAGCGGGCCAAGAAGTACTTGAAGCTGCTCAAGCCGGGAGAAGAGCAGCGGTCGATGTCTACCCTGAAACTGCGGCTGCTTAAAAAACTGAAATGCACTTTGAGGTATGAGAAGCTCGCCTGGGCGGATGGCGCCCAACTTGTAGCTGGCGTCGATGAAGTCGGTCGCGGGGCACTCTTTGGTCCTGTTGTTGCGGCTGCAGTGATTCTCAAACCGGACTATCGAATTCGCGGTCTGCGCGATTCCAAGCTGCTGCTCCCGGAAGTGCGAGAGGTGCTTGCCGAACGCATTCGCGAGCATTGCATCGGCTATTCCATTGCTTCGATAAATGCCGCTCGCATCGACGAGATCAACATTTACTGGGCATCGCTCGAGGCGCTCGCGTTGGCGGTGAAAAACCTTCAGCCAGTTCCTGACCATGTGCTTGTGGACGCTCTAAAAATCGACGTCCAATGCAAACAGACAAAGATTATTCATGGCGACGCGCTAAGCTGCTCGATAGCGGCAGCATCGATCATTGCCAAAGTGGAACGTGATCGCTGGATGCGCGACTTCGACGCGCAGTATCCTCTCTACGGCCTCGCGTCCAATAAGGGCTACAGCACTCTCAGACACAAAGCCATATTGCGCGAGCATGGACCTTCTCCGCTCCACCGCCAATCGTTCGCACCGGTGTGGATGGCGCAGGCTGAACAGACTCCCGATTTATTCGCCGAGATTCAGCAGGAAGTGGAAGAGCCCGTGTTGGAGGAACTGGTATCGGAAGAGGCTATTCTGCTGGAGTCACATCAATAGGCTTGTCTCTCAGAATTCCCGCCACAAAGTACAAGTTTTGAACAACGAAGCCCTGCTTACAAAAACTCCAGATGGAACTTAGTTAAGCGCGCTCCATTCCCATCAGTCACCAGCAACACGATGCGATCCTCCGGGCGAACGTCTTCAAGTGCGAATGTAGAACGGTAGACTCGCTCATCGGAGGCCTCGCTCTCGGGGACGCCAATTATCCACGTCTTCACCGGCTCCAATTGCCTCATTTCCATTCCCCGGAAGATCTGCAAATGGAAATGCAGATCGAGCAGGAAGTCGTTCAGGCTCTTCGTGCAATCGAGTGGCATTGAGTTGGATTCAGTAAGTTTGTCACGCGTTCCCGCCGTGACACGAAATGTGATTGACTTCGGAAGTTTTCGTACGGTTTGATCGGATGCATCAAGGAGTACGACTTTGCTTTCTCGTTCCTTCAACGTCCATCCTTCAAACTCGGGAACTTCAGCCGAAGCCAATATTTGAACGGCGAGCCGCGAAGGGTACAGCAACAGCGAATCAAAACCGAGCGGCACACGAGCGTGTAAATGCCAGATTCCTCCGTCAAGCACAGCCCTGGCGTGATTCGACTGCGCGAGTAGTGGATAAACCAGTGTCGTTGAGAGAAGCAAAATAGCTCTGAGTTTCAGTTGAGAGCTCGGTTTGAACCTGGAGTATTGCATTGCATGGGTCGGCGGCAACACCGCTCCTGGTTAGACTTGGATGTCATTCACTGCATAGAGAGATGCTGACTGTAATTACGTTGTTTCGGCCGCCCTCGGGCGGCTTGCTGTTGAAATCCCTCTGCCGCTAGCTGCTGACCATCACGTGCTCGAAGATTTCAGGTTGGTGCACGCCTCACTTCAGTTGCATGCTGCAAATCCGGCGAAGGGCGGCCGGAACCACGAAGCATGTTTCATTGCAATAAGAGCAGCAGCTCCGAGCAGGAGTTTCCAATTCCAGTCGCTATCCATCTAAGCAATCAGAGGCCGCTAATGGCACGCAAAGTCAAACCCGAGGAGCCACTCCCGCCCTTTGAGCCTGAGGAACCAGTTCCGCTCGATCTCTATACGCCCACTCATGGGAATTTGCTGGCAATGATGGCAGAAAGTGCTACAGTTCCTGAGGAGAGTGAGTCCGTTATGCATGGCCAAGCCATACAGGACGATCACGCAGTAGCAGCCAGCCTCCCGGTCGAATACTCAGCGATTGAGGCAGACGGGCACATGGACCATCATCGGAAGCCAATCATCTCTGTTCACGGGAAGGACATCGATGAACACGAGCTTGACCGTCAGAATGCTGCCTGAGCACGTAGTTCTCGATAAGTTGCCGCGCTAGAGCTGAGGATTTCCCCTGCAGGGCGAGTAGAAGTTCTTAGACATCCTTGGGAATCGAGACCAGAAGGTCCGGCAGGCGAGATTCCGTAGCTCGTGACTCGGTCGGACTCCGTTCTTTTCCTTCGCGAGTGATTCCGCTCAACCACAATTCGGCCATCGTCTGAGCTACTTCTTCGATGTCATAGCTGTGATACTTTCCGCCGCCGAATAGCTCCTGGACTAGGTAGTGATGGAACACCATTCCCACAAAGCCGCGTGCTGCGAGTACGGGATCTACCCTGCGGAAATTTCCGTCTTCCATCTGCCTGCGAATGTAGCCAGCCAACAACTCGTACCACTCGCTCATGTACGTCTTGAAAAAACGCTGAGAGAGGCGATGATTCTCGAGCGCGCTGAAGAGAAGCAACCGGCTCTTAGCCGGGTCTTGCATGTTGCGATTCAAGACATATCGGGCAATAGCCGTAAAAATCTCTTGCGGCTCAACATCCGTCTGGAGTCTTTCCTCCAGCCGCTTTTTGACTTCGTCTGGAGCGCTCTTGGCGCTGAGTACTTCCCAATACAGATCGTCTTTAGTCGCGAAATGGCGAAAGACCATCGCCTCCGTAATTCCCGCTCCGTCGGCGATCTGGCGAGTGGTCACGCCGTCGAAGCCATGGCGGCCGAACAGTTCGGTAGCCACCTCGAGAATCTGCTTTCTTCGGTCTGAGGACGTCAACCGGGGCATGGGGATAGACGCTCCATTGTATGCCAGTTCGAAGCACCCCGATGCGCGATCAACATGTGGGCGCGTATAGTTTTCGATTGCTGTCAGAACTAACTTCAGAACTATTCAGGGATGAGAACAAAATGAAACGAGTCCTGCTGTTTACTCTCCTACTTGCAGTCCAAAGTCTCACGGCACAGGATTGGGCGCGAGCAAAGCTTGAGAAGTCGCCGCGCCATCGTGAGTGGGTCAGGATAAAGCACGACAACCGCTCAGTTGAGACATTCGTCGCTTATCCGGAGTCGAAGGATAAAAGTCCCGTGGTTCTCGTGATTCACGAGATCTTCGGCATGTCGGATTGGGTGCAGAACCTTGCCGACGAACTTGCCGAGGCTGGATATATAGCCGTGGCTCCCGATCTGCTCTCTGGCATAGGACCCAATGGAGGCCGTACGAGTTCCTTTTCGGATCAGAGCAAAATCACCGAAGCGGTGAGTCACCTGAATCCCGATCAGGTCACGGCGGATTTAAACGCTGCTGCCGATTATGCAAAGAAGCTGCCGGCATCGAATGGCACGCTGTTCGTTACCGGATATTGCTGGGGCGGCGGGCAAAGCTTTCGTTTTGCCACCAATCGCAACGATCTAAAGGCGGCGTTCGTTTTCTATGGACCGCCTCCTGACAAAGATGCGATGAAGCGCATCAATGCGCCGGTCTATGGCTTTTATGGCGGCAACGATTCCCGTATTGATGCCACTATCCCGCAAGCGAAAGAGAATATGGCTGCCGCGGGCAAAACCTACGTTCCCGTTACTTACGACGGAGCAGGTCACGGCTTCATGCGTGCCGGCGAGGCTCCGGACGCGAGTGAAGGCAACAAAAAGGCGCATGACGACGCCTGGGCTCGATGGAAGACTCTACTCGCGAAGTAGAAAATGATTCTCCATTTAGAGCTGAATCCCAAAAGTTTTATCTCTTGAGCAAATGAAGCCGGCGAAGGTCGCATCGACTTTCGCCGGCCAGCTCTGAGGAGGGAGAATCTAAGCTCAGTCCATATACGTCGATCTCGCCTCGTGGGTTGGCGGAGGAGACTGTGTCATGAGCGGCGCCTACGAAGACAGCGCGTCCGAGCTCAAACAAGTAGGCGTGCTCCACGTTTCGATGCCTGCGCGAACAGACACGTGCACGGGAACAAGATCAGCGATCCTAATGCGCACGTTTTTGTTAGATACCGGGCCAGCTAACATGGTGTATGTCTTCAACTCCGGCGGTGGCCACTGCTCCCTCCAACGTCATTCGGGTTCTGGCTTACTGCGCTATTTATTTCTTGTGGGGAGCGTCCTTCTTAGCCATTCGCGTCATCGTTGCTGCAGCCCCGCCGCTCCTCGCAGCCGGAGTACGCTTTCTGAGTGCGGGTCTGATTCTATTCCTGTGGGCAGTACTGCGCGGCACCCAGCTTCCGAATGCTCGTGAATGGCGCAGCGCCCTTTTCTTAGGAGTGGGGATGTTCGCTTGCAACTACGGGCCACTCTTTTGGGCGGAGCAACGTGTCGATTCGGGCATCGCGGCCATCGTGTCGGCGTTGATTCCAGTTTGGATCGCTGTATTCGAGTCAATGCGTTCTCGCTCGCGCATATCCGCGTCACTGATCATCGGCACCGCCTGCGGAGTCGCTGGTGTCGTTGCACTGAGCCTGACACCTGGAGATGTATCAGGTCCAATTGAATTGCTGCCTCTAGCCGCGCTGCTTTTTGGAACACTCGCGTGGGCGGTGGGCACAATCTGGTCGCAACGGCTGCCCCTCCCCTCATCCAAGCCCATGGCCGCGAGCATTCAGATGATCCTGGGGGGAGTAACGCTCAGTTTGGTCTCTGCTGCGGTCGGCGATCTGAACCGCTTTTCCTTACGCAGAGTCGATGGACATGTGATCTTTTCGATGCTGTACCTGGTGCTCGGCGCGTCAATCGTTGCCTTTACCGCCTACGTCTGGCTGCTAGGACACGATCAGCCGACGCGGGTGGCGAGCTATGCCTATGTAAATCCTGTAATCGCGGTGCTCCTTGGATGGTCACTTGGCGGGGAAAGGCTCCCGATTCAAGTAATTCTCGGCATGGCGCTCGTGCTCACAGGCGTGGTTGCGGTGCTGAGACAACGCCCTCTTCGTGAGACTTAATAAGCTACTGTTATCTCCAATTTGGGAAATGACTGGTTACGAAAGTGCATTGATTCCACAAATGTTGTACTTCATACTCATGGCATGAGGGCAGACCTCGCCAGCATACAGACGCGATTTGGCAAGTCAGCCGAACGGCAGGCGCCTCGATTCAAGGTTGATTTCAGCGTGCGTGTGACCACCGGATCCGCCAGCGGCTCGATTTTTCAGGGCAGGGCTCACGATCTCAGCGAACGAGGTCTCTCGATGTATGCTCCCGCTGAGTTTGAGGAAGGGCAGCAATTGCAGCTGGAATTCACACTGCCATTTTCCCGCAAAGCTCTAAAGTTGATTGGCATGGTGCGCAGCCGTTCTGGAAATCGGTATGGGATGGAACTTCGCAGCGTGCACCATGATGCCGCACAGGAGCTTTCGCGAACCTGCCGCGCCCTTTCACTCACCGCGCAATAAGTCCCAGAAAACCGTGTTCGCTGGTTGCTCGCAGAGGCTCCATTGCCTCATAATGACGTGCAATGCTTCCCCTCGACCTGAGACTCGCGCCTTCCTGCTGCTGGCGTTCCTGCGTCTCGTATTATCGATATTGGCGATTTTGATCCTGCCACAATCGTGATTTACCGAGCATAAGCTCAACAACCTGCCGTACAAACTAGTTCAATTAATCCAGCATGGCCTCCATTCTTCAGCAAATCCTTTCTCAAACGCGGGCGAGATTATCTGCGGGCGTGAGTCCCTCTCGTCTTCGCGAGCTGGAGAAAATGGCTGCCAATCATAAGCCGCGAGGCTTCCGACAGGCATTGCTGCGAGCCGACGCGAATGGCCCAGGCGTAATTGCCGAGTTAAAGAAGGCCTCGCCCTCACGTGGCTTGATTCGCGACGACTTTTCGGTGGCCGAGCTGGCTCCAGAAATGGCCGACGCAGGCGCGGCAGCGCTCTCGGTTCTGACGGAAGAGAAGCACTTTCAAGGCGCACTCCAAAACTTGCGTATCGCTTCAGAGCGCGTGAAGATTCCATGTCTGCGAAAGGATTTCATCGTCGATGAAATCCAATTACTCGAGGCGCGAGCCTACGGCGGCGACGCCGCCTTGTTGATCGTGGCGGCGCTCTCAGATTCCGAACTGCGCACGTTGTCAGCTTCGGCACTCAATTTGGAGCTGGACATTCTTTGCGAGGTGCACGATGAGCAGGAGCTACAGCGGGCGCTAGCTGCAGGCTTCGGAATAATCGGCGTCAACAATCGTGACCTTCGTACATTTCAGGTTTCGCTGGAGACCAGCGCCCGGCTCAACGCAAAAATTCCCCTCAACGCTGTGCGCGTAGCGGAAAGCGGGATTCACACTGGTGCGGAAGTTGCACGCCTGCGCGGGATGGGATATCACGCATTTCTCATCGGCGAATCTCTCATGCGCCAGCCAAGTCCGGGTGACGCATTGCGCAAGTTGCGCGCCGAGGCGGCGCAATTCGCCGGGAAGCACGAGGTCGCAAAGCAGTGACCTGGATCAAGATCTGCGGAACGACCAATGGGCGAGACGCCGATATCGCAATTCGCGCCGGCGCGAACGCGTTGGGCTTTGTAATGGCCCAAAGCCCGCGTCAGGTGACCGATACCGACGCGTATTCAATCGGAACGATTGTTCCGAAGGGCATAGAAACCGTTGGAGTGTTCGTGAATGAGCACATCGAGACCGTTGTGAAGACCGCACGTTTCTGCAAATTTTCAGCCGTGCAACTCCATGGAGAGGAAGACGCTGGTTACGTTGCTGAAATCAGAAAGGATTTACCGGGCATAAAGATCGTGAAGGTAATCCACGCAGATGGATTCACTAAGCTACGCAACCATAAGCCTGACTTCTGGCTAATTGACAGCGCGCGCGGCTCACAGCGCGGAGGTACCGGGAAGACGTTCGCGTGGCGCGAAGCCCAGCCTATGATCAAGCAATTGCGCGAGCCAGTCATCGTCGCTGGCGGTCTTAATGCCGAAAACGTCCGAGACGCGCTAGACATTCTTCAGCCATGGGGAGTTGATGTTCTAACAGGAGTCGAGTCTTATCCAGGCCGCAAGCACCCGGGACTGGTTACACAGTTTATCGATGCCGTGCGCCAGTTCGACGCTGCTACAGCAAAAGTCCTGCAGAAGGAACGAAGGCGATGAGAGAAGTGCAAATAGAACCTTTCGGCACACTCGCGCGAGCCGGTCGATTTGGTCCTTACGGCGGACGCTATGTTCCAGAAACGCTGATGGCCGCGCTCGAAGAACTCGAAGCTGCGTATGAGAACGCCAAGCAGGACCAGGAATTTCAAAATGAGTTCGAACAGCTGCTCCACCAATACGCCGGGCGTCCCACTCCTCTCTTCTATGCCGCCAGGCTAACTAAGAAGCTAGGCGGCGCGCGCATTTACCTCAAACGCGAAGATCTCCTTCACACCGGCGCGCACAAGATCAACAACTGCATCGGACAGGCTCTGCTGGCGCGCCGCATGGGCAAGCGCCGCATCATCGCCGAAACCGGAGCAGGGCAGCACGGAGTTGCGAGCGCCACCGTGTGCGCACTGTTTGCATTCGATTGCGTGGTCTACATGGGCAGCGAGGATATGCGACGCCAGGAGCTGAACGTCTTTCGCATGCGCCTGCTGGGAGCCGAGGTGCGCGCCGTGAACTCAGGTTCCTGCACACTTAAGGATGCCATCAACGAAGCGATGCGCGATTGGGTCACAAATGTGCGAACCACGCACTACCTGCTCGGATCGGTGCTGGGCGCTCATCCATACCCCGTAATGGTCCGAGATTTTCATCGTTGCATTGGGCGCGAAGCGCGCGAGCAGATTCTTGCCCAGGTCGGCCGACTTCCGAGCGCGGTGATTGCCTGCGTCGGCGGTGGCTCGAATGCAATGGGCGCGTTCTACGAATTCCTTCCCGATCAACAGGTGAGGCTGATTGGGGTTGAAGCTGGCGGACGTGGTTCTGATCTGGGCGAACATGCAGCGCGTTTTCGCGGAGGATCGCCCGGAGTCCTGCAGGGAACTTATTCCTACGTTCTCCAGGATGATGCGGGACAGATCGCGACCACGCATTCGGTTTCCGCTGGACTTGACTATCCATCCATCGGTCCCGAGCACGCGGCGTTGCACGATTCCGGTCGCGCCGAGTACGTGGCCGCGTCCGATGCTGAAGCTCTTGAAGCTTGTGTAACGCTAGCCCGCACCGAAGGAATTGTGCCCGCGCTCGAGTCGGCGCACGCTGTGGCCGAATGCATTCGTCGCGCGCCCGCCATGAACCAAGATGAAATCGTCATTGTGAACGTCTCCGGCCGTGGCGACAAGGACATGGGGATTCTCACAAAAGAGTTGAAACTCTGAATCCATGATTGCCTTCGAGAACCAACCGGGACTGGTGGCCTATCTCACTTGCGGAGATCCTGACCTCGCGACCTCGCGCGCCGTGGCGCTGGCAGCCATCGACGCCGGTGCAGACGTGCTCGAGTTAGGAATCCCATTCAGTGATCCTGTCGCCGATGGTCCCGTGATTCAAAGAGCAAGCGAGCGCGCGTTGCGCTGTGGAACCTCTCTCACGCAGTGTATTGCTCTTGGAGCGGAACTCCGCAAGGCCCGGCCCAAGGCGGGACTGATCATCTTCTCCTACCTAAATCCGGTTCTGCGCGTAGGGATTAGTTCGTTTACGCAACAACTGACCTCTGCCGGAATCGACGGAGCGCTCATCACCGATCTCACGATCGAAGAGGCGACCGAGTACATAGAGACGATGCATGCTCACAACCTGGCGACGGTATTTCTGGTGGCTCCCACAAGCACAGATGCTCGCCTTAAGACAATCGCAGAGCAGTCGCGCGGCTTTGTTTACGCGTTGTCGCGAACCGGCATTACTGGCGAGCAACAGCAGATCGCAGCCGACGCCGCCCAGCTCGTCGCACGCGTTCGGCGCTTCAGTTCGATGCCAATCGCAGTCGGATTTGGAATCTCTAACGCACAACAATTTCAGGCGGTCGGTGAGTTTGCTGATGCAGCCGTAATCGGCAGTGCAATTGTAAACATCGTGGAGAAACACGGGCGCAATTCCGCGGAGCCCGTGGCAAACTTTATCCGCGGACTGCGCACAGAGAAGTCGGTCGCGCAAAGCGGGGCGTTAACGAAATGACTATAGAAGACTGGCGTACGAAAATCGATGAAATGGACCTCAAACTCGTTGAGCTGATCAACCAGCGCGCCGCGGCCGCGCGAGAGATCGGCAAGCTTAAGAACAATACGAATCTTCCCATTTACGAACCGGAGCGCGAAAAGAAGATTCTGGAGGCGGTGAAGAAGGCAAATAGGGGTCCATTACCCGATAGCGAGGTTCAGCATGTATTCGAGCGAATCATCGATGTTATGCGCAAGCTGCAGCAGCAGGAGATCCATCGGCAGAAGGCGCCATCTTCGGGAGAAACCGAGTTCGATTTGGAAGTGAACGAGTAGTAACACAAGTCGCAGGCGAAATCGCCGGCACAAAATTTCGTAAAGGCTTTCTAACAATGATTATTGCCATGCAACCGGGTGCGACGGAGCAGCAGATCGATAAAGTAATCGAGCGCCTCGTCACTCGTGGATTTGAAGTGCATCGTTCCACCGGCGAGCAGCAGACAGTATTAGGCGCAGTGGGCGCGAAGGTCGATTTCGATATCCGCGAGATTGAACTGCTCGAAGCTGTCCAGCAGGTTCACCGCATCAGTGCCCCATACAAGCTTGTCGGACGAACTTTTCGTCCGGATGGCACAATCGTCAAGTTCGCAAACGGAGTAAGCATCGGCGGGAGCGAAGTTGTAGTGATGGCTGGCCCCTGTTCCGTGGAGTCACGCGAGCAACTGCTGTCAGCGGCGGAGCAAGTCGCAAAGGCAGGCGCAAAGTTTCTCCGAGGAGGCGCCTTTAAACCTCGAAGCTCGCCTTATTCCTTCCAGGGCATGGGAGTCGAAGGACTAAAGCTGCTGCGCGAAGCCGGCGACCGGTTCAAACTTCTCGTCGTCACCGAAGTCATGGAGATCGGCCAAATTGAGCTCATGTTGCCTTATGTGGATCTCTTTCAACTCGGAGCGCGGAACATGCAAAACTTCAATCTGCTGCGCGAACTCGGAAAAATTCGAAAGCCGGTCCTGTTGAAGCGGGGAATCGCAGCGACTATAGAGGAGATGCTGCTTTCGGCGGAGTACATTTTAGCCGGCGGAAACTACGACGTGATTCTATGCGAACGCGGCATTCGCACCTTCGAAACTTATACCCGTAACACGATGGACATCTCTGCCATTCCCATTGTGAAGAAACTATCACACCTGCCCATGACTGCCGATCCATCGCATGGCACCGGCCGCCGGGATAAAGTTGCACCGATGGCGCGCGCCGCGCTCGCGGCTGGCTGCGATGCGCTCCTGATCGAAGTCCACCCTGATCCTGACAAGGCTTTGTCGGATGGTCCGCAGTCGTTATATCCCACGCAGTTCTCACAGTTAATGGACGAGTTGCGCATGATTGCGCCCGCTGTAGGAAGAAGTATCTAAGTCAGTACCGCCTGCGGTAGCGGGTCCGTGCGCGGTGACCGTCTGCTGCAGACCGTACCGACACAAAATCCTGGTCACCGACTCTTCTGCATAGTCGCATCAATGAAATTCACAAAGTCCTGCTTCATCTTCGCGTGCGACTGCGAGTCCAGGTACACCATATGTCCCGACTCGTATTGCGTGTACGAGATATTCTTGTGGTACTGCGGCGTAAGGTCAAGGTGATCCATCGTGTATTCCGCCGCGGCGTAAGGAGTCGCCAAGTCATAATGGCCCTCCATCACCAGCACGCGAAGATATGGATTCTTCACAATCGCCTGACGGAGAGCAGAAGCTGTGTCGGGATACCCCCCGCCAAAGCCTTCCACTCCACTCCAACTCCAGCGAAAGTTTCCTGATTGCTGCGCCGATGTCCAATAAGGCATGTCGGTTTTGTAATTCAACTCGCGGCGTACATAGTCGTTGAAGACCGAGGTGAAAGGAGGACCAGTTTGGGAACTCGTCGGATCATAGAAGGGCGTATCCATGAATCCGTCGGGATCCGGACCGGTGTAGCGCCCATCGAGACGTCCAACGTGCAATTTCTGATCTGACAGTAAGTAGTGCGTAAAGGTGCGCACGTCGATTCGGAGATTCGCCCACTCAATGATTTGCTTGCTCAGACCGGTGTAGCGCGCAAGTTTGTCCACGATGTTGGCATGCTCCTGCGGAGTGAGCGCGTCGCCTTTGTTCAGAGCGGCCCAATATTCGCCGAGCGCCCAGTCGCGCGCCTCCTGCGCTGCTTTGGCAACGTCGCCCTGCAAATCAGACGGCAGCTTCTTGTGATACCCGGCGATCCAAGTGAAGCTGGGAAGAATGAGCGGAAACGGAACGTCATTGGTCTTCGCGAATTCCAGTGTCTCGAAACTCAACACTGTGGAGAGCAGGACGATTCCGTTGAAGGAGATGCCGCGATTCGCCAGATAGCCTGCAATTCCGGCAGAACGCGTTGTGCCGTAGCTTTCACCGAATAAGTAAAGCGGGGACGACCAGCGCTCGTTGCGACTCAAATAGAGACGAATAAACTCGCCAAAGGCTTCGATATCGCCGCGCATGTTCCAGAACTTGCGCGCTGCCGCGGTATCCGCCGGACGACTCCAACCGGTGCCAATGGCGTCGACCATCACGATATCGGTCCTGTCGAGTGGAGTGTTCGGATTGTCTTCGAGGCGGTAGGGCGCTGGCGGCATCCATCCTTGCGGTTGTAGGACCACTTTGCGCGGTCCCATCGCTCCCATATGCAGCCATATCGAAGCGGAGCCGGGTCCGCCATTGAATGAGAACGTCAATGGCCGCGTGCTTGGGTCGCTTCCATCAAGCGTGTACGCCACGAAAAACATTTCCGCCTCAACCTTGCCCTCGGCATCTTTGATCGGCAGTCTGCCCGCGGTTGCTGTGTATCGGAGTTCACGTCCGCCGACGCGAATGCTGTGATGAGTCTGCACCGGCGGAACTTCGGTCATGTCGAAGTGCATGGGACGAATCTGCGGTCCTTCGCCCTCTGAGGGTTCGGTACGCGCGGGGGCTGAGGGCGTAGTCGCCGGAGCCTGCTCAGCTTGCGGAGTGCGCGCCGTGCGTGGCTCCTGCGTTTGTGGAGGCTGCTCAGTAGGTGTTTGCGTTGTGGGCGTGTTCGGTGGCGGCGTTCGCTCCACGCGTTGGCGTGGCGGATTTGATTGTTGTCCAAAGGCGAGAAGGGAAATCAAGACTGCTGGGACCAGAACCAGCTTTCGCATCTATTGCACCTCGCATTTTTTTGCGTCAGTTTCAAAAGACTGGGCATTTTAACAGCTGTCGAAATGATCAAGTACGCCGTGGCCCGTTGTTCGCAATTGGATCGGCCAAAGGGCGACGCTGGAAGACAGTTTTTCAATCTCACGGAGGAAGCTTGATGACCAAGAACGAGAGACACTACATCAATCTGCTGAACCGGCGAGGGAACTTGCCCTTCAGCGACGCTGTAATTAGCGGCGACAGTATCTACCTCGCAGGACGCATCGGATTTAAGCCGGGGACGACGCAAGTTCCGGATGATCCCGCCGAAGAGGCGCGGCTCATGCTCGATGGCGTGCGTTCCGTGCTTACGGAATCGGGTGCTGGAATGAATGACCTGGTTTACGTCCAGATCTTTTGCTCAGACGTTTCTCTCTTCGACACCTTCAACCTGGTTTATCGGCAATACTTTTCCGGAGATCTGCCGGCACGCGCCTTCCTCGGTTCAGGGCAGCTGTTGTTCGGTGCGAGGTTCGAAATCATAGGCATCGCAGTGAGACGATCGAACTAACGGCCGCCCGGACACTCCGTTAGCAATCTTGAATTCAGGAATTGCGAGTTGGATTAAGCCGCGTTGCGTTTCACGAGGTTTTCTGCAATAAACTTTTTCAACGTTAGCCCATTGGACGCCGCGTAGCCTGCCTGATCGTTGTCGAAATAAACGTAGACACTCTTGAGCTCTTTGCTCCAATCGACGATGCGGTCGGCCCAGGCGCGCAGGACCTTGTCGCTGTAGCTTCCCTGATACTTGCCTCCTGGGCCATGAAGGCGGACGTAACTCCAGTCAGCAGTGATCTCGATGGGAGAGTGAAAGCCGGCCAGTTCGTAGATGCAGAATGCAGCGTTGTGCCTGCGCAGCAGCTCGTAAACCTGAGGCACAAGCCAACTCGGCTCACGAAACTCGAATGTGTACCGGTGATATTTCGGCAGCGCATCAAGGAACTCCGCCAATCGTTCCAAATTGATTCTCCATCTGGGAGGTAACTGGAAGAGAATCGGCCCGAGTTTTTCGCCGAGTGCCTCAGCACGCGGAAGAAAATTATTCAAAGCGTTCTCCGGCTCCTTGAGCTTTTTGTTGTGCGTAAGAAACCGGCTGGCTTTAATAGCAAATTCAAAGCTCTTCGGCGTAGCCACACGCCACCCAGCGAGCGTTTCGATCTTGGGCAGCATATAGAAGCTGTTGTTGATCTCGACGGTGTCGAAATGCTCGTAGTAGTAGGCCAGCATCTTCGACGCTGGAAACTTCGAGGGATAGAATTTTCCTACCCAGTGCTTGTAATGCCATCCGGAGGTCCCAATGCGGATGTTGGCCATATCTTGTGATAAGAGGCGCGAATGCTGCTGGAGCGATGCCAGCATCGAGGGAGTGTGCCTCAATATAGGAGCGCCGAACCTCGAAATTCGAACCTGAAACCCCGTTTCGAGCGCGAAGACGCTTTCGTACAAAACTGCAATAATAGTCGGTTTCTTCTGGAGCTTTCGAGAATGCCGAGAATCCTTTCTATCGTTTGCGCGATCATGTTGGGGGTCACGATGCAGGCACAGCAGAAAGAGTCCGCGAGCGCAGCCAAAGCGCGCAGCACGAATGACAGTGCGGCCAAGCTTCCGGATGCGGAGCAGCTCAAGAAGATGGCCGCGCGCTTTGCGCCGACTCCGCTGGAAGTGGATACCAGCGGATTGAGCGACGGCGACCGGAAAGCACTAGTACAGCTCACACAAGCGAGCCGCCTGATCAACGACATCTTTCTTACGCAGCTCTGGTCCGGTAATCACGCTGAACTCGCTAAGCTCGAAAAGGACACATCCCAGTTAGGACGCGAGCGCCTCCACTACTTCTGGATCAACAAAGGCCCGTGGTCAGAAATTGATGGGCACATCGCCTTCGTTCCTGGCGTACCGCCAAAGAAATTGCCCGGCGCAAACTTCTATCCCGAACAGATGACGAAATCGGAGTTCGAGTCGTGGGTGAAGGGTCTTCCGGCAGATCAACGCGAGCAAGCGGAGGGGTTCTTCACGGTGATTCGCCGTGACCCGTCGCGCAAGCTCAAGATTGTTCCGTACAGCCAGGAATATCGAGCCGATCTGGAGAGCGCCTCTCGGCTGCTAAAGGAAGCCGCCTCACTCACTGACAACGCAACACTCAAGAAGTTTCTTGAGATACGAGCCACAGCCTTTCTCTCCAACGACTACTACGAAAGCGACCTGGCGTGGATGGACCTCGACGCGCCGCTCGACATTACCATCGCTCCTTATGAGACCTACAACGACGAAATCTTCGGCTACAAGGCAGCTTACGAGGCATACGTAAACATCCGGGACGAGCAGGAGTCGGCGAAGCTGGCTTCGTTCTCCGAACATTTGCAGGAGATCGAGAACAATCTTCCGGAAGATCCGCAATACCGAAATCCCAAATTGGGAGCTTCATCCCCGATCCGCGTTGTGAACCAGGTCTTCTCAGCCGGCGATGGAAATCATGGCGTGCAGACCGCAGCCTACAACCTCCCGAACGACGACCGTGTGATTCAGCAGAAGGGAAGCAAGCGCGTGATGCTGAAGAACGTGCAGGAGGCGAAGTTCCGAAGCGTGCTGCAGCCGATTGCCGCAGAGGTTCTGCCTGCGGCGGACCGGCAATATCTCGATTTTGAATCATTTTTCACGCACATCCTCGCTCACGAGCTCACCCACGGAATTGGACCCCATCAGATCACCATTAACGGACGCAGCACGAATCCGCGGCTCGAGTTGAAGGAACTCTACAGCGCGATCGAGGAGGCCAAAGCCGATATCACCGGATTGTTTGCCTTACAGTTCTTAATGGACCACAGCAGTCCCACTGTTCCCCATGGAGAGCAAGCTGAGCGCAACCTCTACACCACGTTTCTTGCTTCGTCGTTTCGCACTTTGCGATTTGGGCTGAAGGAGGCTCACGCGCGCGGGATGGCGATCCAGGTGAACTATCTCCTGGATAAAGGTGGCTTCAAAGCCAATCCCGACGGAACGTTCGCAGTGGATTTCAGCAAGATCAAACAGGCTGTGCGCGATCTTGATCATGAGTTCCTTACCCTCGAGGCGACGGGAGATTATGCAGGCGCGAAGAAGATGCTGGACACGTTTGCCGTGATTCGTCCCGAAGTACAGCGCGGGCTTGATCGACTCACGCACATTCCCACGGATATTGAACCCATCTTTGTGACTGCGAATCGCATCGCTCCACCACACCCGAACGAGCGCGGCGCAGAGCCAGCGGCATTGCGGCACTGAACCGATTCACACGGATGATTAAGCAAGTCACAATCGTCGGCACTGGACTTATCGGCGGCTCGTTGGGTCTGTGTCTGCGCCACAAGGGCATTCGCGTGATCGGTTCCGACAAGCAGCGAGTGCTCGCCAGGGCGGAGCAGATGGGTGCCATTGATGCCGGCATTGAAAATCCCGCGCGTGCATGCGTGGGCAGCGATGTTGTCATTCTCTCGGCGAACGTAGGCGGTATCATCGATTCGATTGAGAACCTCGGGCCAATGTTGCCACGCAGCGTTCTGCTTACAGATGTCGGCAGCACGAAGGTCGAAATTGTCAAGCGCGCGAGATCTGTATTCGGAGCCAGCGTGAACTCGCGTTTTCTCGGTGGACATCCCATGTCGGGCAAGGAGCATTCCGGAATCGAGAACGCCGATCGCGCCCTGTTTTCCGGTTCCACATGGATATTTACTGTTGATGGGGAAAACCTCAACGATTTAGCTCACGAGTACATCACTCTGATCGCCTCGCTGAACACGCAGACCATTTATCTCTCTCCGGAACAGCACGATCGTCTGGTCGCATGGACCAGTCATCTGCCGCAAATGCTCTCAACAGCATTCGCTGCCACACTTCATGATGAAGCAGAACTAGAAGAAAAAGCCCACGTGACACGAACCCAAATGCAGGAGGTCGGGGGAAGAGCACTGCGCGAGATGACTCGCATCGCCGCGAGTCCCTATTCCATGTGGCGTGATATCGCGCTGACCAATGCGGGAAACATCGAAGATGCAATCTTCAAGCTGGAGCAGCGATTAACCCATATCCGTGAGAATCTACGCACGCCCGAGCTGCGTGCTGAGTTCGAGCGTGCTGCGCGATTTAAAAAGACGGATTAACGACGCAGACACAGAGAAGCACAGGAGTTGCTTTTCGGCGCCAATGTAGATCGTTCACCTTTTTCAGTTTTTTTGTCCTCTCTGATTCTTGTTTTCTCCGTGCCTCCGTGTCTCCGCGGTGAAAAAGAGTCTGATATTCTGCCGAGTTCCATGAACAAAGTTTTCGCTAATGCCGACGAGGCGGTCTTCGACATTCAAGACGGAGCCACCGTGATGTTTGGGGGCTTCGGGCTCTGTGGTATTCCGGAAAACCTCATTGCTGCCATGGTTCGCCGAGGAGTGAAGAACCTCATCACCATCAGCAACAACGTCGGGATTGATCATTGGGGACTGGGACTGCTGCTCGAGGCTGGGCAGATCAAGCGGCATATCGGTACATACGTCGGGGAAAATAAATTTCTTGAGGATCTGGTTCTGACCAGGAAGCTCGATCTGGAACTAGTGCCGCAGGGAACATTCGCCGAGCGGATTCGCGCCGGTGGCGCCGGCATTCCGGCTTTTTTTACTCCAACTGGAGTAGGTACGGTCGTCGCAGAAGGGAAGGAAACCCGCGATTTCGATAGTCGCACCTATGTGATGGAGCGCGGACTCACCGCCGACTTCGCACTGATCAAGGCTTGGAAGGGAGATAAATGGGGGAATCTCGTGTTCCGTAAAACGGCGCGAAACTTTTCTCCCATGATGGCCACCGCGGCCAAGGTCACCATTGTGGAAGTGGAGCACCTGGTCGAGGTAGGCGAAATCGATTCCGACCAAGTGATGACGCCAAGCATTTACGTGAAGCGAATCTTCCAGGGACAGAAATACGAAAAGCGGATTGAGCGCAGAACGGTGCGAAAACGTTAGAGACGCAGCATACTACGTCACACGATGCGCTTTGCGCCCACCGTTGAATCCCGTGGTCCTTAGCATAATCAGAGGCAGAATTCTGCCTCTCTACCTGGGTGAATCAGCATTTGCTGTGCGCCATCGCTAAGAGGGCAACGTTGAAGATAACGCCGAGGACAGTGAAGACGAATGTAGCAATCCATAGCGCACGATCTGCTAAGGCGCGTGGAACGCGTGTACGAATTGCGAGCAACGCGATTTGAAGAATCAATAGAACCATCGCCGGAGGTTGAAAGCGGCAGTAAAACTCCACGGCAGGCAACAGGCTCAGCGAGAAAAAGAACAAGATTACAGCAACGGCAAGAAACAATAAGGTAGTCCCTTGTGAGTTGCGCATTGGATTGATTCTACTGAGACGATATCGAACCCGACATGAGCACTACTCCAAAATCGGACAAGAGCAAAGACGCTGAAAAGCGCGAACGCATCGTGCGTCGCATCGCCCGCGAGCTGCGCGATGGCTTCTACGTAAACCTGGGAATCGGCATGCCGACACTGGTCGCAAACCACGTTCCCGCGGGGATGCAGGTAGTGCTGCAAAGCGAGAACGGGATGCTCGGAATTGGTCCATATCCGCTTGAGGGTGAAGAAGATCCCGATTTGATCAACGCTGGCAAAGAAACTGTGACGGAGATTCCCGGTACTGCCTACTTCTCCAGCGCAGATTCATTTGCGATGATCCGTGGCGGACACATCGATTTCAGCGTTCTTGGCGCAATGGAGGTCGATCAGGAAGGCAACATCGCGAACTGGATGATCCCCGGGAAAATGGTGAAGGGCATGGGAGGAGCCATGGATCTGGTCGCCAGCGCGCGTCGCGTCGTGGTCGCCATGGAGCACACCACCCGCGAAGGAGCACCGAAGATCCTGCGCAAATGCACTCTGCCGCTGACGGGCTTAAAGGTCGTCGATACGATCGTTACCGAAATGGCCTATATAAAGGTGACCTCCATCGGGCTAGTGCTGGAGGAAATCGCGCCTGGACTGTCTCCAGATGACGTACAGAAGGCGACAGAAGCCAAGCTCAACATCTCTCCGAACCTTAAGCAAATGGCATCTTGAGCCCTCCGGGACTCACCCTAAGGTACATGTACCTCTAGAGCAAACCCTGCCTCCGCGATGTTTGCAATCTCCTGTCTGCTCAGGTGTTTACCCACTTTAACGACTCTTTACTGAAACTTACCGTGACCTGAGTCACCTTGTAAGTAGGGCAGCCATGCTTAATAACAGGTTTAGCAATCGGCTGCGGATCCCCTAAAGCTCGCCGGGTCAGGATTGACCATGATTCGCTGTCGCCTTCGATCGCTCCTTGTTTTAGCTGCAGCGATTTCCCTGTCCTGCATTCTTGCTGCAGCGATTCCGGCCGAGCTACCCACGAACGTATACCAGCCTGCATCTCCGAACACGAATTACGATCCTGGTGTGATTCCCAATTCAGCTGTTGCAGAGAGCGACAACTGCGCAAAGCTCGCCGACCTTGAAGAGCAGTTCGAGCACGGATTCTCCTCGAAAGATCTTCAAAGGATTCAAGGACCTGAACAGGGTCCGCCGCTGGGTGTTTCTGGAAAGTTCCGGCTGGCGGTGGCAAACGTCTCGGATCCGTTTGCCATTATCACCACTGCACTTGATTCCGAATTCGGTGACGCGATCCAAGGACACACCAAGCTGCGCACAGGGGCGGCCGGCTTCGGACAACGTTTTGGCGCGTCAATGGCTGGCCAAGCGACCAGCGAACTGATGTCGACCTTCCTGATCTCCAGCATCTTTCATCAGGACCCACACTACCATCGCGATCCCGGCGCCCCGACCCATACCCGTATTGAGAAAGCGCTCGCGTACGTGTTCGTGACACGCTCCGATTCGGGAAAGCGAATGCTCAACTTTGCTGAAGTTCTCGGCACCACTTCCTCCTCGCTCCTCGAAGGAAGCTACCATCCAGAGTGGGAGAAAGGGCCCGGCGCAGCCGCCGGCCGTATAGCGATCAGCATCGGCTCTGATGCCGCGTGGAATCTGATGACGGAGTTTCTGCCGGACGTCGCTCGCCACTTGAATCCGCGCTGGATGCTGCTGCGCCGTCTGGCGGATCGCGCTTCACAACAGAACTAAGCCCAATCACTCAGAACATGGCCGTACGCACGCGCAACGTGGGGACTGTCTACTGCCGCAGCCAATGGAACACCGCGACAATCACCACGATCGGCAGCACCACTAATGCCGCAGCGCAGAAGAGCAGCAGAAGAAAGAACAGCCAATCCCTTGCCACTAAGCCTTTGCGCGTACCTCCTCGATAGCGCACGAGGAGGTTGTAATTCATGCGATTCGACTTCCACATCATGTCGAAGAGATCGCCGACGATGGGTATTGTTCCGGTAAGTGTGTCGATACCGATGTTGGCCACCATGCGCATAATCGCTACGCGAGGCAATCCGCGCTGCCAGGCGGCGAAGACGATCAGGAACGACAGTAGGCCCGAGATGATGTCGCCCAAGCCCGGCACGAGTCCCACAATGGGATCGAGCCCGAAGCGAATCTTAGTTCCGGGAATGTGAAAGATGTCATCCAGGACGCCGGCAAGATGGTCGAGTTGCTCGTCGCTGAGTCCGCGCGCAGGGACTCGTCGTGGCGGAAGAATTTCTGGTTCAATGCCCGGCATATAGCGTCTAGCTCAATGGTACTTGTTATTCTGCTGCCATGCCGAGAGCAGTGAAAGCTCACGCGCTCCTAATATTGATTACGTTCATCTGGGGAGCAACCTTCGTCATTGTCAAGAACGCCGTTGAGCACGACGCTAGTCCTTTGCTCTTTAATTTCATCCGCATGACGCTGGCGGCAGTCACGCTCGGCATTTTCTTTCATCGAGAACTCAGAAAAATTCCGCGCTCCGCATTCTTCGCTGGATCTCTGCCTGGAATCTTTCTCTGGCTGGGTTACGAGTGTCAGACCAGTGGCCTGCGCCTGACGACAGCCTCGAAGTCCGCGTTCATCACAGGCATATCAGTGATACTCGTCCCGCTTTTGCTTATGGTTTTCTGGGGACGTAAAACCAGTTTATGGACAGCGCTCGGGGTACTCGCAGCATTCGCCGGTCTTTTCCTTCTTAGTGTTCCCGCAAGCGAAAGTACACTAGGAAACTGGGCGAGCGTGAACCGCGGAGACGTACTCACTCTCGGGTGTGCTGTCAGTTTTGCGTTTCATGTGATTTTTCTGGGCAGGGCAACTGAACGGTTTTTACTGGCGCAAATAGGATTCCTCCAGATCGCCATCGCCGCGGTTCTTATGGGAATCACCGCGCCTCTATTGGAGAAGCCACATATCATGTGGTCAGCGCGAGTAGTTTGGGCAATTGTGCTGACGAGTTTGTTGGCAACAGCGGCGGCATTCACGATTCAGGCGTGGGCACAACGGTTTGTTTCACCCACACAAACTGCGCTCATCCTATCGCTCGAGCCGGTCTTCGCGTGGATGACTTCGTACGTTGTACTCGGGGAGCACCTCGGTCTTCGCGCCGTTCTTGGCGCTGCGCTCATCCTGGCTGGGGTATTGATCTCGGAGCTGCTAGGTTCGAGTTCCGCGATTAGCGCGTCGGCAGGAGTGGGAGAGACACAGCATGCTGCGTCTTTCCCAGATGCAAAAGCATAGATCAGAAGGTGAAGCGCGCCACCATCTCTACTTGTCGCGGATCCTGGATCGCCTGCCCACGAGTGTTGTTGCCGGGCTCGTTTCCTGCAAAACGCAGCTGTTCAGGAGAGAAACTTTGTGGCGGAGAACTTATACGAGAATGCCCGGAGAATTCAATTTCAAAGATCTTTTGATATGCAAAACGGATTCCCGGGATGATCTGAACTCATCGGAATAGTAAGTGGGCAACGCGCGACTCAAGATTCCAATAAATCATCGCGAGCGCGGTCAGATCGAAGGCAGTATGCGCGCACATCACCATGAAGATCCGGCCAGTGCAAGCATAAGTAGAGCCGAACACGAGCCCGACAATTGCCGCCTGTTCGGCTCCGGCAAAGCCTTGGTTCGCATAATGTCCGACTCCGAACCATAGAGAGGTCAGCAGCACAATTGCGGTCTGGGCCAGGGCGCTAGTGCCGAACAATTTGCCAAGGCGTTCGAACATGTAGCCGCGGTAAACAGTTTCCTCGCCGAAGCCTGCAGCAAACATCATCCAGATTGCGCCCGGAAGAGCGGCTTTGTTCGCAGCCAGGTAGTGGTACGCGTGGTTGACGGGATCCGCTCCGAGCAGTGGCATCACAATCGCTTTCATCACAACCTTGAATGCCATCCCGAACACAATCCCAAGGACGATTGCGCCGATCCAACTCCGAGGCCTGATATATCCAATCTCGTGCCAGGGTGTTCGCGACAGGTGCCTCCAAGTGAGTGCGAGGATAGCGCCCAGCGGCAACACCACCTTTCCTATCGAAATGTTGCCGGTAAGGAGAATGAAGAGAATGGCCAGAATTCCCAGTGGGCCGAAGCTCCGCAGCTCCACGGCGAAGCGATCACCCGTGGTGCGGGCAGAGGATTCATCAGGACGAAGAACTTGCTCCGGAAGCTTTGTCTGGCTCTCTTTCACCATCAACTCGGAAATGTGATCAGGATCGTTTGCCCCAGAACTATAAGCAGCTGCCGGATCAAGGACAAGCAGAACCCCTGGCACTTGGTGGTTGCATGAATGTCGCAGCCATCCTTCCCGAAGGTGATTACTTTAAGAAATCGAAATCGATCCAGGAACTTTTTGCCGTCCCGTGACATTACAAGTGTGTGGAACGTGACTGGAATGGAATGCAAGATGCGATGCCGGCGTTCGTTCTAGACTCGGAGGCGGCCAGAGAAGGCGATGAATCCTACGCCCGAACATCCTGACGCGCAGAAGTCGGCGACCGCGCAAAGCGATGAGCTGTTAATGCTCGCGTTCTGTCGAGGCTCGAAGGATGCATTCACCGAACTGTTTTCACGATACAAGCAGCCGCTGTTTGGATTCTTTCGGCGACGCCTTGCCGATTCCGCGCAGGCGGAGGAGCTGACACAAGAAACCTTTCTCGCCGTGCTTCGCGGCTCGGCACGCTATGAACCGTCCGCCCTCTTTCGAACCTATCTCTATGCGATTGGCCTAAAGATCCTACGTGCTCATCGCCGCAAGGCAGCCTTTCGGGCGACGTTTCTGGGAACAGCGCACGAATCACGCGAGCCCATTTCAGAACCTGCCACACATGAGATTGTGTTGCGCGAGGCTCTAGGGAAGCTGGAGCGACACGAGCGGGAGGTTCTTTTGTTGCGTGAATTTGAACAGCTAAGCTACGCCGAAATCGCAGAAGTGCTGCACATGCCGGTGAATACGGTGCGCTCGCGCCTGTTTCGCGCGCGTATGGCTCTGCGCGACTTACTGGCAGCTCCGGTGGCTAAGCCTGCTTCGGAGCTGACGCCGTCGGAGGGATGTGTATGAATATCACCGCACAACATGTAGCTCCGGAAGAGATCATGGAGCTTCTCGATGGCGAACTCTCCGCTGCAGAGGCTCAAGCTATCTCAGCACATATCGAAGATTGCGCTGAGTGCGCCAGGCTTGCTGAGCAACTGCGCACTACTTCCCAGGCCCTCTCGGCGTGGAAAGTCGCCGCAATTCCGACGAGGTTGGAGGACTCGATCACAGAGGTCGCAGCCAAAGCAGGTTCCGGCGCGGAGATCGGAAACTCAGGCCTCTTCGTTCGTACGAGCTTTTGGAGCTGGAAGCAGTGGGCTGGCCTGGGCTGCGGGGCAGCAGTGTCGGCACTGTTGCTGTTCGCGATCTTCTTACCTATGCGATATGAGCGTCGCCAAGTTGCCCAGCACCGAATCGACGGTTTTGCGGCAGAACACACAGAGAGACTGGACCAGAGGACAGGCGGTGACCGTGACCGTGTAGTGACTCGAGGTAGTATCGGCCGCCTGCAGAAAGATGGCGCCGTGATGGGCGCCTTGATAGGGACTCCAGAATCGGCAAAAGCGTTGCAGGATGTTCTGCCGCCGCGGCTTGAAGACGCTCCTATGATCGCCCGCACCGTTGCGCTATCGATGATGACGAGAGACTTCGCCGCGTCCCGCTCGTCTCTCGACGCTATCGTGGCGCGCTATCAGGGGTATTCGGCGCAGATGAATGTCAGTACCACCGAGAATTCTCCGCGCAGCCTGGAGGCTTCGTTGCGGATTCCCGCTCCAGCGCTTTCTTCCACCATTCGCGATCTGAAGACGCTAGGCCGCGTGGAAAGGGAATCGCAATCGGGCGAAGAAGTGACTCGGCAACACGAGGATCTAGTGGCACGGCTAAAAAACTCCCGGGAAACCGAGCAGCGTTTGCGCGAGATATTGCAGCAGCGTACGGGAAAGGTTACGGATGTTTTGAAGGTCGAACAAGAGATCGCACGAGTCCGCGGCGAGATTGAGGAGATGGAGGCCGAGCAGAAGGCGCTCGAGCACCGCGTCGACTTCGCTACTGTCGAACTGCAACTTACGGAAGAGTACAAAGCGCAGTTAAATCCGCCCGCGCCATCGGTTTCTACTCGTGTCCATAACGCCTTCGTGGCCGGCTATCAGAATGTCTCCGAGACGCTTCTCGGAATTGTTCTCTTCTTTGCCGAGTTCGGTCCGGCGATATTGATCTGGCTGGCAATCCTGTCACTGCCGGTTGTTGCGATCTGGCGCCGATATCGAAGACTGAGCGCAGCTGTCTAGGCGTACTCTGCTGCGGGAGTAATCACCCTTGTCATTGACCAGAGCGATGACTCCGCGCACACTCATCGCGTGACCATCCTGCTTGTCTGTCCGAACGAAGCGCGCATGGCTCGCCTGAAAGAGGCGATCCATTCAGCCGGATTTCGGCTCATTTCCGCGCGCGGACTCGACGAAGCCTGGACCAAGAGCGACTTTTTTGACTTTGGCGCGGTTGTGATTGATCACGAATTGCAGGATGACGTTGCCGCTCCCGCATTTCGGCAGCGATTCATGACAGTAAGCGTAGAAGAAAGCGCGGCTCCGGAGAGCGTGGCCTTGCAGCTCGCGAATCTCTTCCATCGTGCGTCGGAGCTGGTGCAGTAGAGCAGAACCGCCAGCATGCGACTGCCGCCCTGGCTTAACGTGCCGCCTCTCGCGGCACGTTGCGCATGAGCCCGGCACAACGTGCCGGGAACTGATTCAAGATCCCGAGTCCCCCTAGGCTGCACTCAATGGGCGTGCGGCATCGCACGTGCCGCGCCTACAGCGCTCGAGAATCGAGAATCTCCTACCCGGCTTGGTATGCCGGGGTCATATCGACTGCTGCGTGAGGCCCGGCACGATCATTCAAAACGTAAGCTCCTCTCTTCGCGTTGTGTGCTTCTCCAGTTCCGCACGATTCGCGAAGTACGTTGATTTCAGCCTGCTCCTGCTGAACAGCTTTTCCGCCTGATCGTCCCAGTGTCCCGATTCGGGATGGTCGCTTTCGCCCAGCGGCATCGCCATGTACGACTGTGGTGGCTTCGTCAAAATCACGATTTGGGTGGCCGACTGGCCATCTACACCCACCATTTCTTTGCCGGCTTTGGCGAAATGGATTGCGCGCGGCGTCGCCATCGCGGCCTCGTTCAGCGTTCCGCCGCTTACCGGCCAGGTGTGCGAGCCGCCCTTCCGCCCAACTCGGAACAGCGTGCCGAACACCGCATCCGGTGGAAAGTCTGTTTTCAGCCGCTGCTCCGTTTTCGCGAGCGCCTCCCGCACCGCCTCATCGCTCAAACTATCCGGAGGATCCATGGCCCGACCGTCAGCGCCCAAGGCTGTCTTGAACAGATAGAACCCTAGCGCCCCGCGCGAATCGGCGTCGCTGCGACGATCCCACTCGGTGAGCATCTTGCCGAAAGCATTCTCTGGCGCCGCCTTGCGGATGCGTTCTTGCCACAGCTCCGCGTGCCATACTTGCGGCGAGAGGGCAATCGCGGTCGCCTGTTCCAGCGTGGCACTCTTAGTTGCATCGAGCAGATCCAACACCATCGCTGGACGCTGAAGCGGCACACGTCGCGAGTCATTATAAAGATAAGGATGCTCACTCCATTTTTCCGGCGCCAGCGGAGAGTCTTTCATCATAGTCAATGGCGGAGCATTGCAGTTCTGCATGTACCCTTGCGGCGGATTCGTAATCTGCACAAGATCGTCGAAGGAGTGGATCCCGCGCCACTCGCATTCGCCTGTGGATCCCGGCATTGGCTTCGACGGATCGCATCCCTTGGGCCTGACGGGCACGCGCCCGTTGCGCACGTAATAGATGTCGCCGTCGACAGTACCTATCATCACGTTCTGCGCCATTAGCTGGAGCTCTGCAAGCGCCGTCTTCGCTTCGGTCAGATTGTGCGCAGTCATAATCCGCCATAATTCGTCCGGAAGTTTGTACTCCTCGGCATAAGGAATCGCCGCGGAATAAGCTTTCCCGTTTTTGTGCGCGACGAGGGGCCCATGATGCGTCGACTCGATCCGCATCTCCTGCCACTTCACCGTGTCTCCCACCTTCATCCCGATGCGTTCGGTTCGCACATCCAGAGGCCGCCATTCATCCTTGAACTTGTATTTGCCGTCCTTGATCTCTTCTTCATACGCATCCGAAGTATCCGGACCACCTGTAGTCATGGCAATCGAGAGATAACGGCTGTGTCCCAGAACGGGAAATGGCAGTCCCACAATCGCCACACCCGCTACGTTCAGCTCTCCGCCATAGATCCGCATCTCGTACCAGCGACGCTCTCCGTACCAGCTCACGTGAGGATCGACGATGGCGATTGGAACATGCAAAGCTGTGCGTGATGGGCCCAGTATCATCTCGTTCGATCCGCGGTAGGGTCCGGTGCGATCGGGCTCGATGCCGGCTCGCTTCAGATCGGCCCGCGCCTCGTCTTCCGGCCACGCCCAGATAATGTACCGGCCCAAAGCAATGATCTGCCAAGGTTCCAGTTTGGGAGCCCATGCGGGCACTTGCTCTGGATGTTCACTCATGAATTTCTTGACCCCAGCCTGAAACGCTTCGCAGACAGCGCGTAGCTGCGGATCCAGATCCTTGTAGTGCTGCTGCGCCACTTGCCGGTGCCGCCATACCCGCTGCCAATAGTCCTGCGCGAGATACTCCTCACCGAAAGCCTCAGCCATGGTGCCTTCGGCCCGGCGGTAGTTGCGCAATAATTCTTCCAGACGGTCCTCAGCTTGCGCGTATCCGGCTCCAAACGCCGCCGCCGCCGCAGTCGCCGCGAAGATATGCGGGACGCCGTAGTCGTCACGTAAGATCTCCACCTTTTCGTCACCGTGGATCGGGAGCGGCAATAAGGCGGATGCGAGTAACGCACAACATGCGATTACTGCGATCCGCAGCCAACTAATCCCGCAACCTTGAGTGGTCGCCGATTCCCATTTCCTGCTAGCCTTGAGCATCAACGTGTTATCGCCTTTCCATCCCTTTTCGGGAATGCCTTCAGAATTTCCCCGCCTGTCCCCGCAATCTCTTCCACCGTTACAAGGTATTTACATCTTGTCGCTGTAGCTCTCATCCAATCTGCCAAATCCCCCAATTCAACTGGATATTTGAAGGAAGACTAGATGAAGAAAAGCAGTTTACTGGCAATCTCTGTTTTGCTGATCTTTGCGAGCTTGACCGCAGGGGCTCAAAACTCAACTTTTAATTCGGTCGATGGAGATGATGACGACAGACCCCGCGACTTCGTTGCTCCGAAGGTATTTCAGGCAGCCGGTCCCACAGCTGCGTCGATTCAGTCGGCGGTGGACGAGTATCGTGGTGCACTCGGCCAAATCAACAATGGCAATTTGACCTCGCAGGCGAGCGGTCGCCGTGAGATCAACTGGGACGGCGGCGGCTCCAACGCTACCACTGCCCCGGTAACACCATTCAACGTTTTTCTGAACACTCGTGGAAGCCAATTCACCACACCGGGGGTTGGCCTGACGCAGGCTCCTCCCTCCGGCGGACCGCAGGGCGGACTCGCTGCATTGTTCAATAATGCGACTTACGCGACTATTTTCCGTGCATTCAGTCCGTTGCGCTTATTCGTTCCCGTGGGGAGCAACCTTACCGAAGCTCAATTTTTTCTGCCCGGATCAAATGGTTCTGCGGCGGCAAAGGTTACTGGGTTTGGAGCGATCTTCACAGATGTTGACGAGCCAAATGGGAGCGGTCCTGGCGACAAGCATGGAAACCGCCATGCCAGCACTAAGATCGAGTATTTCAACGCTGAAGGCCGGCTGATTTACAGCAGCTTGGTGCCGGCCTCGCCTGGCGATGGCAACCTTTCCTTTTTTGGGATTATCTTTGAGGATGCCCGCATTGCCCGAGTTCGGATCACAACCGGTAATGTCGCCCTAGGTCCGGACGACGGCCGGAAACAAGATGTCGTTGCCATGGACGACTTCATCTATGGCGAGCCGCAACCTTTGTTTCCGTAAAAACAGCTGCCCGCCTCGTGCGGATCTGAATCCGAGCGACTTGGGAGATTTTCATGTCGACGGAGGAGGTCCCGAGGCGGGAACAGTCTCGTGTTGTCGGTGGGTGCTTCATCTGCCGCTTCGACTTTAAACGTTGTAGCATGTTGCGCCATGAGGTTTCGTCTGTCCTTGTTGCTGTTGCTGCTTTGTGGCTGTGCGATTGGAGCGGAAGATCGAGCGCGGCGAGAGTACCAGATCCAGCCTGGCTCCCTGTTTCTGTTTGAGGAATCGCCAACACTGAGTCCCTGTGATCCGATTCCAGCTCCGAGCGGAAAGGGGCCAGTGGCTTATCTGGATGCAGCGGGCAATGTGTTCGTGCTGCATCGCAAGGATCAACTCTCGTTAGCGCGAACGGAAGTATCTGGATTAACACTTCATCCGGCCTTTAGCAGTGTGGCTATTTCGGGAGGGCAGCGCGATGCTTACTCGATCGATTTGTGCGCCGCCGCAGGAGAGATTGACCGGCCGGACGCGCAGCAAGTTCTCGATGGAATCCGGCTGTCGCGCAGCGGCGACACGCTTACTCTAACTGCGCCCTCTTATGATCCGGAGCGTCCATCACGCTCGGAACTTCGAATCGCTGCGCCGCGAGATCTGCCGCTCAGCGTCGATGGCTCGTTCTCGGCCGTGGAAATCATGGATATGGCTGCTCCGGTAAAGGTCCGGACAACGCACGCGCGGATCAAGATCATGCGAACTTCCGGAAGCGTGGACGCGGAGGCGGACGAGTTTGGCGTGATTGATTTTGCAGGTGAACGCGGAGAAGTAAGGCTCAACTCCGCGAATGAGATCAATCTGAAATTAACCGCCACAAAGTTCAACGGTAGCTTGCATGCCCTGGCGGGAGAGCCCGTTCGGGTGATCCTGCCGGACGCTTTCAGCACGCCATTTGAAGCTGCAGTGCGCAAGGCCTCCGACTTCATTTGCCGCGCGCCGCTCTGCAGTCAGATAAAGCATTCGCGCCGGGAAGGCGGTGAGTGGTTCAGTTTCGGTTCCGCTACTGCTGCGCTCCGATTTGTATCCACGAAGGGTCCTGTCGTAATAGATTCGCTTGAGCAGTTGCGCGCAGCGCGCGAGCAACAAAAGCGCGAGACGGATGAAGAAGCTGCGGAGCGCAACCTTCAGACGAGGCACATCAACAATGTCGCGGGTTCTATCCATAGCGAGGCGGACGCCCGCGAATACGTAAACTTGCTTTGGAAGCACTTTGCTCCGGATGTTCCAAAGTGGATCGCGCGTTCCACTCTGGATCGAGTGGCGCGCGCCGAGTACGCAGCGGTCGCTGGCGGAGAGTTCATTCCAGAAGACCGCATCGCGAATTCCTTCAACAACTTCGTGCAGCGCATCGGCGCTCCGGATTGGGCGCATGTCACACCCGAAGAGTTGCACGCAATTCGCGCTGGCGAGTTGGCATCGGCGAAAGCTACCTGGAATTCATATCCGAATATCTGGCTGATGCCTAACATCTACCACGTTGGCTCTGCGGGAAACCTGGCGCCAGGATGCCGCGCGGTCGAGGCCTTAAAGATGCTGTACACGCTCAACCATCTGTTTTCCAACGCGATCTACGCACGTGAGCGGCTGCGGCAAAATCCAGTGGCCTCCCACACAGTTGAGGCGCGGCAGAGCTCACCATCTTCGCAAGAGCAACTTCGGGAATATCGAGTAGCCTTCGCTCGCGCGCAAGAGAAAGAGCAGGAACTCCGACGCGTGGAATTTGAATACGTGAAGCAGCACGGAAGCAAAGCCTACGAGGCGATTGTACGGGAGATGATTGACGGCGTGTTGCCATGAGCGGGGGATTCTATCGATCATGTAGATCCTCAATCGTCCAACTCAAGTCGGACTGTAAACCTGCTTTTCGCCAAGCCCACAGTAATCGGCCGAGGTGGGCTGCCAGCAGGCGTCCCGCTGGTCGCTGGGGCTTGCACGCACCTGCTACCGCAGGCGGTCTGTTATCTTTTGCGTTCTTCCGGAAGCCTTCCCACAAGGAGACCACCATGACTCGACGGCCATTTGCTCTGCTCGCGATCAGTTGCAGTGCGTTTGTAGTTTCTCCGGCTCAGGAGTCGGCGCCTCCTAAGCAAGTGTGACCACAGGAGCGGGTGTTCTGGTAAATTCGATTCCCTGTAAACTCCCTCAGAATTCTCTGGTCGATATTGTGGATGCCCTCTACTTGCGCGGATCGCGTGAACGAGAAATTTTCCTGGGAAACATACCTTGCTCGTTTCCCTGAAGCAGGGGACTGGCAGCTGAAAGCCCGCGTTCTGAATTTGGCATCGCGGAGCAGGAGAGAGCAAGCTAATAGACTTGCTCTCAGCTCAGAGCTGCAGCTGAAGTCCCAGCACTACCAGCTCACGTCGCTATGAGTCGTGCGTCTATTGCCATGGAAGTCGCGTCTAACTCATAGAAGTGAAAACCAATTTGCCTTCCTTGCTGTCCAGCCGGTCCCGTCTGACTCGATATAATGAGAGTTTGCCAATTCTGGGCGAGGAAATCTCATGGAATCGCGTATGTCATTAAGAGATCGCATGCGGTCACACCGCTTTTTGTCCACCGTGCTCGTGGTGATGACCTTATTTGTCGGCATTCTTATCGGTACGGTCATACAAAAAGGTGTGAAGGGCGCCACGAAAAGTGTCAATAGCTCGGATGCAACCCAGCTGAAAGTTCCGGCGCCGCAGCAGTTGTCGAACGCCTTCAGCCAGGTAGCCAAGACACTTGAGCCTAGCGTGGTAAACATCAATACGGAATCGACGCCGAAAACCACTCCACGCACGCGGCGTCGCGGCCAACAGGTACCGGACGATCAGGATGGCGATCCGTTTCAGGACTTTTTTGATCGCTTCTTTGGCGGACAAGGTGGAAGTCCGTTCGGCGGTGGCGGCAGCACGACCGAGCACTCGTTGGGATCGGGAGTGATTGTCGATTCCAAGGGCTACATCATTACTAATCAGCACGTAGTCGATAAGGCAGACCGGATTCGGGTGAAACTGGACGGCGATCCGCCGGGCGTCCAGCACGATGCGAAGGTGATTGGAACCGATCCAGAAACTGACTTGGCGGTCATCAAGATTGAGGTGGATCACCCACTCGCCGCAGCAAAACTCGGCAACTCGGACTCGATGAATGTTGGCGACTGGGTGCTGGCGATTGGGAGTCCGTTCGCGCTGGAAGAGTCCGTGACTGCTGGCATTGTGTCGTCGAAGGGTCGCGATATTGATAATCGGCGGCAGTTCCAGCACTTCATTCAGACCGACGCGGCCATCAATCCCGGAAATTCCGGCGGTCCGCTGGTGAATATGAACTCGGAAGTGATCGGGATCAACACGGCGATCTTTACCGAGTCGGGTGGATATCAAGGCATCGGCTTTGCTCTGCCATCAAACACAGTCGTAGAGGTCTACAACCAGCTCACTGGTCCTGAACACAAAGTTGTGCGCGGATCCATCGGTGTTGCCTTCAGCGCTCAACCGAATCCGGCGATCGCTCGCGTCTATGGCGCCAAGACTGGAGTGACAGTCTCGAGCGTTACCCCGAATGGTCCGGCCGATCAGGCTGGCTTGAAGATCGGCGACACCATCACCTCGGTGAATGGCAAGCCGGTTAAGAATGGTGACGAACTCGTCAGCAGCATCTCGGCGGAAAAACCCGGCACCAAGATCAAGATCGGGTATGAACGCGGAGCCAAGCCGGCCGAAACAACAGTTACCATCGCAGATCGTGCCAAGCTGTACGGCAATACCGCGTCAAATGAAGAAGAATCCGGGAATGAAGAGCAGCCGGTTTCCGGCAAACTCGGCCTTTCTGTCAGGCCGATCACCCCCGATATGGCCGACAGACTGGGAATTCCCGCAAATAAGGGTGTAATTGTCGCCGATGTGAAAGCCGGATCCTTCGCCGAGGACATTGGGCTGAGCCGCGGCGACGTGATCCTAGAGGTCAACAAGCAGCCGGTGAACAGCGATGACGATTTCCGTCGCATCACCGGTCAGCTGAAGAGCGGCCAGGATGTAGTCTTCCTGGTACGTCAGGGCCGCGGTCGAAACGCCAGCACCATTTTCCTCGCGGGCACTCTGCCGTAAAATCCTAAGATCTAAGTGGCTGGATTGCAACGAGTTAGTTGCAATCCAGTCAAAAATCCCGGAACTTCGGGCAGAATCGCTGCTGAATGTGGCATCCTACTTCACCCGAAGGTACATAGCACTACCGGGTCTGGGCCTCGAATTAATCCTGTGCAAAGGTATCCGTGGTCGGGTAAGCTGCTTGATACCCCGTTAAGAAATCCCCGAATTGGGCCGAGGGAGTAGCTCGGCTTCAAAAGAGGAGCTTATGCGGTTTCAAAAAATCGGTGTCACATTTCTGGTCACGGTAGTGATGGGTATGTCGGCTTTTGCAGTTACACCAAAAGCCAAAACCTCAATCAAGAGTCACTCCCGCTTCGCCAGGCTGCATAGATCGGCGTGGAAGCGGCACGGGCAGCAGCAGATTGCCAGCGATAGAGCCCGCGAGATTCAGGAAGCCCTGATCCGCGAGCACTATCTCGAGGGCCAGCCGACTGGTATGTGGGACGCCAGAACCACGGCAGCGATGCGCAAGTTCCAATCTGACCAGGGATGGCAAAGCAAAGTTGTTCCTGATTCCCGCGCTCTGATCAAACTTGGACTTGGACCGAGCCACGAGAATGATCTCAATCCCGAGCTGATGGGTGATGGCGCATTCAGCCCCTTGAGAACTACAACGGCACCGCAAGCCGATATCGCGCAGCGCTAACCCTCTGTATCAAGTACGGAAACGCCTGAGGAATGGATTCCTCAGGCGTTCTGCTTTTGAAAAACGCGTTTTGCG
>Ga0209474_10000124_pt1 | contig 90863 bp, 78 predicted proteins | sample GraSoiAngelo_145_FD_185902 | JGI IMG/M metagenome (GOLD analysis project Ga0209474, IMG submission 185902) | Grasslands soil microbial communities from the Angelo Coastal Reserve, California, USA - 14_1009_05_20cm (SPAdes) (version 2) | ecosystem: Environmental > Terrestrial > Soil > Grasslands...
TGACCGGCCAGGGCGGGTGGCCGATGACCGTCTTCCTGACGCCTGAGCGCGAACCCTTCTATGCCGGCACCTACTTCCCGCCGGTCGACCGGCACGGCCTGCCAGGCTTCCCGCGCCTGCTGGCGGCCATCTCCGAAGCCTGGCGGACGCGCCGGTCCGACCTGGTCGACACCGGCCGCCGGGTGGCCGAAGCGATCGGCCGTGCCACGGCCGCGGCGGCCTCGCGCGAACCCCTCACGGAAGCGCTCCTGACGCGTGCGGTACAGGGCTACGCGAGCGCTTTCGACGCCGATTGGGGCGGCTTCTCGCCGGCCCCCAAGTTCCCGCAGCCGATGGGCATCGAGCTGCTGCTGCGCTGCCACCTGAGGGGCAACGCCGACGGCCTCCCCATGGCGCTCAGGACCCTGGACCGGATGGCGGCCGGTGGCATCTACGACCAGCTGGGTGGCGGCTTCCACCGCTACTCGACGGACCGGCGGTGGCTGGTCCCCCACTTCGAAAAGATGCTCTATGACAACGCCCAGCTCGCCCGCGCCTACCTGCACGCCTGGCAGGTCACCGGCCGCCAGCCGTACCGGCGTGTCGTCACTGAAACGCTCGACTACCTGCTGCGCGAGATGCGCGACCCCGCCGGCGGCTTCTGGTCGGCCCAAGACGCCGACTCCGAGGGCGTGGAGGGCAAGTTCTTCACCTGGGGTTACGGGCATCTCGGCGCCGCGGCTGAGGCGTTGGGGGCGCTGCCTCAAGGGAACTGGGAAGGCGTCAACGTGCTCTGGATGCCGGGCGGGCTCGACGCGCCGCGACCGTCGGACGGCGAGCTGCGCGAGCTCTTCGAGCTGCGCGAGAAGCGGGTGCGGCCGGCGACCGACGACAAGGTGCTGGCGGCCTGGAACGGGCTTGCCGTCAGCGCCCTGGCGGAGGCCGGCCGGGTGCTCGGTGAGGCGCGCTACATCGAGGCGGCCGGGGCGGCTGCCGAGTTCGTTCTGGAGTCGATGCGGAGCGGTGACCGGCTGGCGCGGTCCTGGCGGGCCGGGAGGATGGGGCCACCCGGCTACAGCGACGACATGGCATCGATGGCAGCGGCCTGCCTGGCGCTTTGGGAAACCACCTTCGACGCGCGCTGGATCGAGAAAGCGCTGAGCCTGGCGCGCGCGCTTGTGCGCGACTTTGCCGACGAGCGCGGCGGTTTCTTCCAGTCGGCCGCCGACGCCGGGACGCCGCTGGCCCGGCCCAAGGACCTCTTCGACAACGCGATCCCGGCCGGCAACTCGCTGGCTGCGGATGTGCTGCAGAGGCTTGGTCTGCTGACCGGCGACGCCGAGCTGGAGAAGGCCGGCGTGTCAGCGCTGCGCGCGGTGCGCGATCTGGCCGAGCGGGCGCCAACCGGCTTCGGCACCGCGCTGAGCGCGCTCGACCTCTACCTCGGCCCGACCCGCGAGCTGGCGGTGGTGGGCTCGCCAGAGCTGAGGCGGCCACTGCTCGAAGTGGCCTGGAGCGCCTTCCGGCCGCGCCTCGTCATGGCGGCGGCTGAGGCCGGGCAGGCTCCGGTGGCGCTCCTGGAGGGACGCGACCAGGCCGGGGCGTACGTCTGCGAGCGCTTCGCCTGCCGGCTACCGGCCACCACACCGGAGCAGCTTTCGTCTCAGCTGGCGTGAGCCTTGGCGAGGTCCGAGTAGCTCGATTTCAGCGCTCGCTTGGGATCCAGACCAAGGCGGCGGGCGAGCGCTTCGATTTCCTCCAGAGGTCCCTCGACCTCGCAGAAGGAGCCGAAGTCGAGGGTGTCCAGCGTCACGTCGATGCCTGCAATGCGCCAGGTTTCGCGGTGCTTGTGATAGGTCACCGCCACCCTGTGGCCCAGCAGCTCCAGAAGCTCGCGTGCGATCCGGGCGTCCGCGACCTCGACTTCGGTCTCCTCGCGGATCTTCACCCGGCGGTGGAATCGGGCCCGGCCTTTGACGGTCAGGATCCCGGCCGGTCCTCCGTCCAGGATGCGCAGGCGCAGTGTCACCTGCTGGCCGCGGACCGGCCGGAACCGGATGTTCTCCTCGTCGTAGGCCCCGACCATGGTGGCGCCCTGCTCGCGCAGCCGGTTGCGCAGGCTCGCGTGTTCCGCCTGGGAGGTGCGGAACTTGAGCTCGGCTTCGTCGCTGTGCGCGCGCGGTCGGTGCCGCTCGAGGCGGGGGGCCTGCAGCACGCGCAAAGCGTATCGGCTTGCTAGCCGCCCACTGGCCCACCACCAGCGAAGCTCTGCAGGCTCTCCAGGATGAGCTGAGCAGGCTCCAGCCGCCACCCTGGCGGCCCGCCGGCGACTACCGGGTGGGAGCCGTCTTCGTCTGCGGTCCCCGCGGCAGCGCGGGCGCCGGTTCGGCCGGGCAGCCGGGCTGGGCGGCCGCGGTCAGCGGCCGCGCGTGGGCTGCGCTCGCCGGCGGCTTGGGGGCTGCCTACGAGCCGGGCCTGCTGGCGCTGCGCGAGGGCGAGCTGCTGGAACGCGCCGTTCGCGCGCTGCCGGAGGCGCCGGATGTGCTGCTGGTCGACGCCACCGGCCGCGACCACCCCCGCCGCGCCGGCCTGGCCCTGCACCTGGGCTGGGCTTTGGACCTGCCCACGGTCGGGGTCACCCGCCGCCTGCTTTACGACGGCGAGGGCGTGTGGCGCACTCCCAGCGGGCTCTGGATCCACGCCGCATGGCGCACCGACGTAGAGACCGCGCAAGAGGTGGTGAGCTCCGTCAGCGGTCGGGTGCGCACGCCGGCGCCTCTACGCGAAGCCCGCCGCCTGGCGCGGAGCGCGCGCAGCTACAGCGACTCGATGCCTAATCCTGCACCCGGATGACGACCGCGGCGCCGGTGTCACCAGCCGCGCAGCCGGTGAAGAGGCCGGTGCCGCCCCCGCGCTCGCGCAGGGTTTCGATCAGCTCGGCGATCAAGCGCAGGCCGGTCGGGCCCTGGGGGTGCCCGTAGACCAGCGAGCAGCCGTACGCGTTCATACGTTCCAGCGGATAGCCCGTCTGGCGCGTGAACCAGAGGTCGTTGACCGCGAAGGGGTTGTGAGTGGTGACCGCGTCGATGTCCTTGATGTCGACGCCTGCGTCCTGGAGCGCGGCCTGGGCCGCGGGCACCGGCGCCTTCGGCATGTGCGCCTTCTCCACCCGCGCCAGGCCGGTGCCCAGGATGCGCGCCACGCCCCGCCCGCGAGACAGCTCATGTGCTCGCGCGAGCGTCGTGACCACGGCGCCGGCGCAGCCGTCGGCGGGATGCGTCTGGGTGCCGAAGGTGACCACGCCATCGGCGGTCACCGGCTTGAGTGCGGCCAGCCCCTCTGCGGTGGTGTCGTGGATGCCCTCGTCCTCCTCGACCATTCGCGTCTCCTTCCGCGACACCGGCACCGCTACCGGAACCAGGTATCGCTTCTGGAACTCGCGCTCGGCCGCGAGCGCCCGCCGGTACTGCTCGTAGCGGAGCAGCGTGACTTCGTCCAGCTCCGGCTTTGAAAGGTCCGCCTCGCGGGCCACGTTCTCGGCCGTAACAACCATCGCCTCGCCCGCCCAGGGATCGCGGGCGAAGTTGTCGAGCACCCAGTTCTCGACCCGCGGCGCGCCGCCCATGCCGCCCGGCTGCGGGTACAGGAGGACCGGGCCGTTGGAGGTGCGATCGGTGGCCACCACCAAAGTCAGCCCGTCGCCGCCCTCGACGCCCATCGCCGCCACCTCTACGCAGACTGCCGAGGTCGCGCAGGCCTGCGAGATCATCGGCCCGCTCACGCCCTCGGCTCCCAGGCGGGCCGCCAGAGTTGGCGCGCCGTAAAAGATCTGGGGCTGAGGCACAGTCCAGCCCAGCACCAGCTTCTCCACCTCCGTCAGCGGCAGACCGCGCTGGTCGAGCGCTCGGCGGGTCACGTCGGCGGCCACGTCGAGCGAGGACATCTCGGCCAGGGCCCCCTGCCAGCGCACAAAAGGCGAGGACCACGCGAAGCCGAGCGGGATGGCTGCCTTTTCGAACCTCACGAGCCCGATTCTGAACGCTACTCTCGTCGGATGAGTTGGAAGCTGGACGGCACGTATTTCGAGAACTGCAACTGCCAGTTCGCCTGTCCCTGCTCGGTGACGAGCTTTGCAGCACCCGGCACAGAGGAGCGGTGCCAGGTCGTGCTCATGTATCACGTGGACCGGGGCGAGATCGACGGCGTCGACGTCTCCGGGCTGGGCGTGGCGGTGGTCGCCGACACTCCGGCCCAGATGGTCCAGGGCGGCTGGCGGCTGGGCCTGATCATCGACGAGAAGGCCTCGGACCAGCAGGCCGAGAAGCTGGGCATGGTCTTCGGCGGGCAGGCCGGTGGGCCGATCGGGAACCTGGCGCCGCTGGTCGGTGAAGTGCTGGGGATGGAGCGCGCCCCGATCGAGTACCACAACGGCGGTCGCCGGCACGGCGTGAAGATCGGCGGCGACATCGAGATCGAGGTCGAGGACTACGTGCCCGAGGGCCAGCCGGAGCCGACCCGCCTGCAGGGCGTAAACCATCCGTCGGGCTCGACGATCACGATCGCGCGGCCCACGCGCTCCCGGATCAAGGCCTTTGGTATGGAGTTCCACAACGAGGGCCGGAGCGCCTTCTCAGCTCCCTTCAGTTGGTCGGCCTGACCCCGATCGCCTTCCTGGCGATCTGGACCGGGATGATGGCCGCCATGATGGCGCCCTCGGTGGCGCCGGTCGGCGCCCTCTATGCGCGCACAGTTCAGACCAGCCGGGCGCCCCGGCTGGTCGCCTTTGGCCTTTCCTACCTCCTGGTTTGGGCGGCGGCGGGCATCCCGGCCCTGCTGCTGGCAACCGTTCTCGACAGCCTGTCGATGGACAATGCGCGCGCCGGCCGCCTCGCGCTTGCGGGCGCGCTGGCGGTGTGCGGCCTGTACGAGCTGTCGCCGCTGAAGCAGGCCTGCCTGCGCCACTGCCGCTCGCCGCTGGGACTCCTCATGCACTACGGCTCCTACCAGGGTGAGCTGCGGGATTTTCGGGCGGGCTTGCACCACGCCCTCTACTGCCTGGGCTGCTGCTGGGCGCTGATGGTGGTGCTGGTGGCCGTGGGCACCATGAACGTGCTGGCGATGGCCGTCCTGGCGCTGGTCATCCTGCTCGAGAAGGTGTGGTCGCGCGGCGTGGGGTTCTCGCGGTTGGTCGCGGTGACAGCGCTGGTGCTGGCGGCGGCGGTGACGGTGCTGCCTTGAGAACTGAAGAGCGGCGCCCAGTCGAGACCACCTCGGGCGTGGAGATCAAGCCGGTCTACACACCGGCCGACGTGGCGCGACTCGATTACGAGCGCGACCTGGCCGACCCCGGCGAGTACCCGTACACGCGCGGGCCTTACCCGCTCATGTACCGGGAAAAGCTCTGGACGATGCGCACCTACACGGGGTTCGGCACCGTGTCCCAGACCAACACCTGGAACCGGCGCCTGCTCCAGGAGGAGGGCGTCACCGGGCTCTCCACCGCGCTGGACCTGCCCACCCAGATGGGCTACGACTCCGACCATCCAGAGTGGCGGGCGGAAGTTGGCCGGGTGGGTGTGGCGATCGATTCGCTGGCCGACTTCGAGGTGCTCTTCGACGGCATCCCGCTCGACCGCATCAGCTGCTCGTTCACGATCAACGCGCCCGCCTTTCTCTTCCTGGCCCTGTACCAGGTGACCGGCGAGAAACAGGGCGTGCCGGCAGCGCAGCTGCGGCCGATCGTCCAGAACGACATCCTGAAGGAGTTCTTCGCGCGCGGCGCCTGCGTCTTCCCGGTGGAACCCTCGCTGCGCCTCGTGGCGGACACCTTCGAGTACTGCGCGTCGGTGATGCCGCGAGCCAACCCCATCAGCGTCTGCGGCTATCACATCCGGGAGTCGGGAGCCACCGCTGTGCAGGAGATGGCGTTTGCGATCTCCAACGCCATCGAGTACATCGAGCGAGCCCTGGCGCGCGGCATCCCGATCGATGCTTTTGCGCCCCGTATCAGCTGGAACCTGGGCGCGTTCATGAACTTCTTCGAAGAGGTCGCCAAGTACCGCGCCTCGCGCCGGATCTGGGCCCGCCTCATGCGCGAGACCTACGGCGCGCAGGACCCGCGCTCCTGGCGTTTCCTCTGGTTCGCGGGCACCTGCGGTTCCACCTTCAGCCACCGCCAGCCGCTGAACAACATCGTGCGGGCGACGGTCGAGACCATGGCCCTGGTGCTGGGCGGGCTGCAGTCGCTGACCGTCAACACCTGGCAGGAGGCCTACGAGATCCCCGACCAGGAGGCCATGCTGACCGCGCTGCGCACGCAGCAGGTGGTGGCCTACGAGTCGGGAGTGGCCGACACCGCCGACCCGCTCGCGGGCTCCTACTTCGTGGAGTCGCTGACCGACGAGTACGAGCGCCGGATCCTGGCGCTGATGGCCGAGGTCAAGGAGCGCGGCGGCATGGCGCGCGGCATCGAGTCGGGGTGGGTGCAGCAGCAGGTGCTGGAAGAGGCTTACCGGCACTCGATGGCTGTGGAGTCGGGCGAGCGCCTGATCGTGGGCGAGAACATCTTTCAGTCCGCCGACGAGCCCCCGCCCACCCGGCTCTACCAGCACGACCCGGCGGTGCTCGAAGAACAGGTGCGGCGCCTGCGGGAGGTGCGCGCTCGGCGGGACGGCGCGGCGGTTGGCCGCGCGCTTGATGCATTGCGGTCTGCGGCGCGCCGGCCTGATCAGAACCTGATGCCCGCAACCGTCGAGTGCGTCCGAGCCTACTGCACGATCGGCGAGATCATGGGCGTCCTGCGGGATGAGTTCGGCACCTTCCAGGAGCCGCTCGACATCTTTGGATAGAGGTCGGGGCGGAGGCCCGGCCGAGAGATTCGGTGTCTGGGTGGCCCAGATGCAAGGAGCCGCCGAGCACCACAGGAAGCGCATCGGTTGATGCGCGACCGAGGAGCACAGAAGGCGACGCCGCAGATGGGCCGCACAGGCGCCGCAGATCCGGCTGGGATCTCCGACTCGACCTCTGCGTTTCGAGACTCAGTTCGCGCGTTTGTAACCAAGGAAGTACTTCCCCGCGCGGCGGAGCTCGACGTGCATGGCGAGTTTCCGCACGCGCTGTTCAAGCGGCTGGCGGAGCTCGGCTACCTGGGCCTCCGCTACCCCGAGGAGGTGGGCGGCCAGGGCGCCGACTTCGCCACCTGCTGCGTGTTCTACGAAGAGCTGGCGGCAGGGTCGCTCTCGCTGGCGGCGATCGCCGCCATGCAGTCGCTGATGGGCACCCACTTCGTCTACCGCTACGGCACCGACGCCCAGCGCCGCGAGTACCTGGAACCTGCGCTGCGCGGCGAGAAGATAGGCACCTTCGCGCTCACCGAGCCGGAGGCGGGCAGCGATCTGGGCGCCATACGCACCCGCGCGACCCGAACTGGCGACGGCTGGCGGCTCCGCGGCTCCAAGACCTGGATCACCAATGCCCCCGTGGCCGACTTCCTCACCGTGGGAGCCAAGACCTCGGATGAGCGCGGGCTGGGCAACATCGCGCTCTTCCTGCTCGACGCGCGCACCCCTGGCTTCGAGGTGGGCAAACCGATCGAGAAGCTGGGCACGCGCTCATCGCTGACCAGCGAAGTCCACATCGACTGCGAGCTGCCGGCCGACGCGCTGCTGGGGGCCGAAGGCGAAGGCGTCAAGAACGTCGGCGGCTTGCTGAGCGAGATCCGCGTCATGACCGCGGCCCTCGCCGTCGGCCTGTCCAGGCGCGCATTGGCGGACAGCGCGGTTTACGCGAGCGAGCGCAAGGCCTTCGGCAAGCCGATCGCCGAGCACCAGCTGATCACCGGGAAGCTGGGCGACATGGCCACGCAGCTGCAGGCCGCGCGCGTCATGACCTATGACGCGGCCGGGCGCATCGATGGCGCCGAGAACGTGACCACGCTGGCCGCCATGACCAAGCTCTTCGCGACCGAGGTCTGCGCGCGCATCGTGGACGAGGCCACGCGCGTGTACGGGTCCTACGGTTTCGCGACCGAGTACCCGGCGCAAAGGTACTTCCGAGACGCGCGCTTCCTGCTCAGCGGCGGAGGAACCTCCGAGATCCTGCTCAACCTGATCGGCCGCGACGTGGTCAAGCGAGGCGGTTGGTGATCACCCCACAAAATCTCCGATTTTGCGGAGACCCCCAATGACGCAGACGCTGGCCGGCGTTCGCGTCGTCGACCTGACCCGCATGCTTGCCGGACCCTACGCCACCATGCTGCTGGCGGATATGGGCGCCGAGGTGATCAAGGTTGAAGATCCCGCCGGCGACCCCATTCGCGGCATGGGTCCACCCTTCGAAGCGGACGGCTCCAGCGCCTACTTCAACGCCATCAACCGCAACAAGAAGTCGGTCGTGCTGGACCTGCGCGAGGAAGGGGGGCGTGCGCACTTCTTCGAGCTGGTGCGCACGGCCGACGCGGTGGTCGACAACTTCCGGGCCGGCGTGATGCAGCGGCTGGGCCTCACGCCCGACGCGCTGCGCGCCGTCAAGCCGGACCTTGTGACCTGCTCGATCACCGCCTTCGGCGGCGACGGCCCCTACCGCGACCTGCCGGCCTTCGATCTGATCCTCCAGGCCATGGGCGGCGGGATGTCGATCACGGGCGAGCCGGGCGGCACGCCGGTGCGAGCCGGGATCCCGATCGGCGACCTGGGCGGCGGCATCTTCGCCGCCCTGGCCGTCTGCGCGGCGCTGCTGCGGCGGTCGCGCACCGGCCAGGGCGAGCACATCGATCTCTCTTTGCTCGACGTGCAGGTCTCGCTGCTCACCTACGTGGCGCAGTACTTCCTGACCGACGGTAGGGTGCCGTCGCCCATCGGCTCGGCCCACCAGTCCGTGGTTCCCTACCAGGCCTTCCCCACCGCCGATGGGCACCTGGTGGTGGCCGTCTTCGTGGAGAACTTTTGGCGGCCCCTGTGCCAGGTGCTCGGGATCGCCGAGCTGGCCGACCGCTACCCGAGCAACGTCGAGCGGGTGGCGGCCCGGGCCGAGCTGGTGCCGTTGCTGGCCGAGCGCTTCGGCGCCCGCACCACGGACGAGTGGGTGCGCGATCTGTGGGCGGCGGGGGTGCCCAGCGGGCCGGTGAACAGCGTCGACCGGGTGCTCGCCGACGCCCAAGTTCGGCACCGCGGGATGGTGGCCTCGGACGGCATACGGACGCTCGTCGGCAACCCGATCAAGAACGGCGAGCCGGACGTCTTCAGGCCGGCCCCCGCCCTGGGCCAGCACAACAACGAGGTATTAGGTGCGGGGCGGCGACTCCGACCGGTGCGACAGCCGGATGACCACTAGCACGGTGGCGGTGATCACTGCGGTAACCACGCGCGAGGGCCCGATTTCATGAAAACGGCCCCCATCCAGGTCGCTTTCGACGTGGGCGGCACCTTCACCGACTTCGTCCTCCAGGACGCGCAGGGCCGCCTCCACACCCACAAACGCCTGACCACTTACCCCGATCCGAGCGAGGCCTGCCTGGCGGGTCTGGACGAGCTGTTCGCCCAGGCCGGCGTGCCCTGCGCCGAGCTGGCGCGGGCCGTCCACGGAACCACGCTGGGCTCCAACATCGTGATCGAGCGCAAGGCCAGCCACGTGGCCCTGCTCACCACCCGAGGCTTTCGGGACGTCCTCGCCATCGGCCGCCAGAAGCGTTATCAGCTCTACGACCTCCAGATCGACAAGCCGGAGCCGCTGATCGAGCGGGACTGGATTTGGGAGGTGACCGAACGGACCCTGGCCGACGGCAGCGAGCACGTCGCTCTGGACGAGGCGGACGCCCGCCGCGTGATCGCCGAGCTGAAAGAAAAAGGCGTGCGCAGCCTGGCGGTCTGCTTCCTGCACAGCTACTCCAACCCAGCCCACGAGCGCGCCTTCGCCGATCTCCTGCGCGCCCAAGCCCCTGAAATCGAGATCTCGCTCTCGAGCGATGTCTCGCCCCAGTTCCGGGAGTACGAGCGCACCTCGACCACGGTCGTGAACGCCTATCTGAAGCGGGCAGTCCGCGCGTACCTGGCTGCCATGAGCGGCCATCTCCAAGCCCGGGATTACCGCGGCAGCCTCTTCGTCATGCAGTCTGGGGGAGGCGCGGCCACGGCCGAGACCATGGCCGAGTTCCCGGTGCGCATGATCGAGTCCGGCCCGGCGGCCGGCGCCCTGGTCGCCGCCCACTATGGCGCCCTGACCGGGCACCCAGACCTGGTCGCCTTCGATATGGGCGGCACCACCGCCAAGCTCAGCCTGATCACCGGCGGCGCCCCGCAGATGGTCGATACCTTTGAGCTGCACCGGGTGCGCCTGGCGCCGGGCAGCGGCCTGCCCATGAACGTGCGCAGCCTCGACCTGGTCGAGATCGGCGCCGGCGGCGGGTCCATCGCGCGGCCGCACCTGGGAACGATCCAGGTCGGCCCAGACAGCGCCGGCTCGGAGCCCGGGCCGGTCTGCTACGGGCGGGGCGGCGCCGAGCCCACGGTCACCGACGCGAACCTCGTGCTCGGGTACCTGAACCCCGAGAATTTCGCGGGCGGTAGCCTCCGGCTGGACGTGGAGGGCGCGCGCAAAGCCATCGAGGAAAAGGTGGCGCGACCGCTCGGCCTGAACCTGGAGCAAGCGGCGTGGGGAATCCACGCCCTCGTCAACACCAACATGGAGCTGGCCACGCGCGTGGTCAGCATCGAGCGCGGACACGATCCCCGGCGCCTGGCCCTGGTCGCGACCGGCGGCAGCGGGCCGGTGCACGCCTGCCGGCTCGTCCAGGCGCTCGGCATCAAGACCGCGATACTGCCCGCGGCCAGCGGCGTGGCCAGCGCCATCGGCCTCCTGGTGGCGGAAGTGAAGTTCGACGTCTCGCGCACGCTGTTGACCGCCCTCGACGCTGCCGACCCGGCTGCCCTCTTCACCGAGATGGAAGCCGAGGCGGCGGCGGTCGTCCGCCACTCCACGGGCGACGAGCCGGCGGAGATGCGGCGCGAGGTCGACCTGCGCTACATCGGCCAGGGCTACGAGCTGACCGTCCCCTTCGAGTCTGCGAGCAAGGCGCGCGCGGCCTTTGAGGAGCTTTACGCACGCCGCTACGGAATGGCCAGCCCCGAAGAAGCCGTCGAGGCCACGACCTGGCGCCTCACGGCCGTCGGGCGGCTGGCAACGGTCGAGCTGCCTCACTTCCAATCGGGAGTGCTGCCCGAGCCGCACCGGCGGCGGGCCTGGTTCCCGGAAAGCGAGGGCTGGACCGAAGCCGCTGTCTACCGCCGCGACGCGCTGCCCGCTGGGGCTCGCTTGCGCGGGCCCGCGATCGTCGAAGAGCGGGAGTCGACCACGGTGCTGCCTCCGGACATGGAGGCCGAGGTCGACGCTTACGGCAACCTGCTGGTGAGCGCGTGAGCGCCGACGCGGTCGATCCGATCACGCTCGGGGTTGTCTGGGGGGCGCTGCAGTCGATCTGCGTCGAGATCGGCTCCACGGTTCAGCGCACCGCCTACTCGATCCAGGCCCGCGAGGGGCAGGACTTCTCGGTCGCCGTCTTCGACGCTCAGGGCCGCATGAGCGCACAGGGTCCGTACTCGCCCGGCCACATGGGCGCCATGAGCTTCGCCATCCGCAACTTCATGGACGCCTTCCCGGCCGACCGGCTGGAGCCCGGCGACACCTTGCTCCTCAACGACCCCCAGCTCGGCTCCGGGCACTTCCCGGACTTCCTGGTCACCCAGCCGTGCTTCTGGAAAGAGCGCCTGGTCGGCTTCGGCGTCAACCTCGTCCATCACACCGACGTGGGCGGCTCGCGGCCGGGCAGCCAGGCCGTGGAGGGGATCTTCGACTACCACCAGGAGGGGCTGCGCATCCCGCCGGTAAAAATCGTGGAGGCGGGCCGCGAGAACGCGACCGCGCTGGCGATCATCGCTGCCAACTCGCGCGTCCCCCGCAACGTGCTCGGCGACCTCCGCTCGCAGCGCGCTTCGCTGCTGGTCGGCGAGCAGCGCCTGCGCGAGCTGCATGAGCGTTTCGGCGCCGAGACCGTGGCCGCCTGCGTCGACGCCATGCTCGACCAGACCGAGCAGCGGGTGCGCGCGCGCATCACTGAGATGCGAGACGGCGCCTACGAGTTCGAGGACTTCATGGACGACTACGGCACCGGCACGCCGCCGCTGCGCATCCACGTCACGGTGACCGTGGCCGGTGACCGCCTCGCCATTGACTTCGACGGCACCGACGCACAGACCGAGTCGGGACTGAACAGCTACTTCAACTACACGCGGTCCTATGTGTACGCCGCCGTCAAGTGCCTCACCGACCCCTACGGCCCCATGAACGCGGGCGCCCTGCGCGCGGTCGAGATCATGGCGCCCGAGGGCTGCTTTCTCAATCCCCGACGGCCGGCGGGCGGCGGTCCGCGCGCGGCGATCTGCAGCCGCGTCTTCGAGGTCATCCTGGGCGCGCTCGCGCCGGCGCTGCCGGAGGCGGTGACCGCCGCCAACAGCCATTTCTGCAACGCCACCTTCGGAGCCTGGGATCCGGTCCGGCGGCGGCGGTTCGTGGGCTACGAGCTGATCCACGGCGGCATCGGCGGCCGCGCCGCCAAGGACGGCTGCGAAGCCATGAGCTCGCCCTACAACGCCGCCAACATCCCCGTCGAGGCGGTCGAGGCCAACACCCCGGTGATCGTGGAGCGCTTCGGCTTCATCCCCGACTCGGCCGGCGCCGGTAAGCAGCGCGGCGGACTGGGCGTGCGCCGCGACGTGCGCATCCTGGGCGAATCGATCAAGTTCACCAACCTGTCGGAGCGCCACCGGTTCGCGCCCTTCGGGCTCTTCGGCGGGCGCCCCGGCAAGCTGGGCCGGACGGTGGTCAACCCCGGAACCGACCGAGAGCGCCAAATCGGTGGCAAGGCTTCGGTCGACCTGGACTACGGCGATGTAGTGTCCTTCCAGCTGGCGGGCGCCGGGGGCTACGGCGACCCGCGCGAGCGCGACCCCGAAGCTGTCCGGCGCGACCTCCGGCTGGGGCTGGTCACCCCCGAAGGCGCCCGTGGCGATTATGGCCTCGAGACGTAACAATCCCATCCGGATCGTGATCGCCAAGCCAGGATTGGACGGCCACGACCGCGGCGCCAAGGTGATCGCCAAGGCGCTGAAGGACGCAGGCATGGAGGTGATCTACACCGGCCGCCACCAGACCGTGGATGCGATCGTGGCCGCGGTGGTCCAGGAGGACGCCGAGGCCTGCGGTCTTTCCATCTTGAGCGGGGCCCACCTGGACTACTGCACACGCCTGGTCGAGCGTCTGCGCACGGAGGGCGCGGGCGACGTGCTGCTGCTGGTCGGAGGCACCATCCCGCATGCCGACCGGCCCACGCTGGAGGGGCTCGGCTACAAAGTTTTCGCGACCGGCACTCATCCCTCGGAAGTCGTGGAATTCGTGAAGACCACCTTGCGCAAGTGAGGATCGCCGCCGCCGGCGACCTGGTGCTGATGCGACAGGTGGGCCGCCCCGCGCAGTCCCTGCTGGCCTGCCTGGAGGGCGCCGGCGTGGTGGCCGCCAACCTGGAGGTGCCGCTCACGGCCGCGCACAGCCCCGTGCGCAAGCCTCTCACGCTGCGGGCCGGCCCGGAGCTGATCGACGACATCGTCGAGCTCGGAGTGAACGTGATCACTTTGGCCAACAACCACGCCGGCGATCAGGGCACGGTGGCACTGCGCGACCTGGCGGCCGCGCTGGAGGGCCGGGGGATCATGGCGCTTGGCTTGGGCTGGGAGCCGCGGGTGCGCGAGGGTGTGGCCTTCGTGGCCGCCACCTGTGTGGGCGCAGCGCCCGAGATGGCGGCGGTGCGCGTGCGCACCGAGTTCGAGCGCGAGGAGCGCACCGACGATGAACCCGGCTGGCCGCCCCGCATCCACACATTGGCCGAGGAGGCCGACCTGGGGCGGCTGGAGGCCGCCGTGCGCGAGGCCCGGACGCGGGCTCCCCTGGTGGCGGTGCTCATCCACTGGGGTGTCTCGCACGTGGTGCGGGTGGAGGAGTACCAGCGCGCGGTGGCGCGCCGCCTGGTGGCGGCCGGCGCCGGCGTGATCTTCGGCTGCCACGCGCATGTGCTGCAGGCGGTCGAGGTGATCGAGGGGGTGCCTGTCTTCTACGGTCTGGGCACGCTGCTCTTCCACTACGAGGGGCCCGAGGCCGCCATCTTTCCGCGCGACTCCTGCCTGGCACTGGTCGATGTCAGCGAAGGCCGGGTCGTGGCCGCGCGGCTGGTCATCGGACGCCTGGACGCGCGGGGCGAGCCGGTGCGCGCGCACCCGGAACGCGTGGCCCTGGTGCATGAGATCCTGCGCCGCTCGGCGCCGCGGTGGATGGCGCCGATCAGCCAGGAAGGCGACGAGCTGGTGCTCCTGTTTTGAAAGTCGGCGTCGGCCTCCCCACCTCCACACCGGGCCACGACCGGGAGCTGCTGCTGCGCTGGGCGCGGCGCGCAGAGGAGCTGGGGTTCAGCAGCCTCGGCGTGGTCGACCGGGTCGTCTACGACTGCTGGGAGCCGATTTCCGCGCTGACGCTGGCGGCTGAGGTGACCGAGCAGGCCCGGCTGGCGACCATGATCCTGATCGGCCCGCTCCGCACGACCGCCGAGCTCGCGAGCCAGGCGGCAGAGCTTCAGGAGCTCTCGGCAGGGCGGCTGGTGCTGGGGCTCGGCATCGGTGCGCGCCACGACGACTACCAGGCCAAGGGCGTCGATCCTTCGCGGCGCGGCCGCGCGCTCTCGGAGCAGCTCGCCGAGCTGCGGATGGACCCGGCCAGCCCGCCACTGCTGGTCGGTGGTGGCGGCCCGGCCTTCCTGCGCGCCGCCCGCTTCGCCGACGGCTACGTGCACGGCGGCGGGCCGCCGCGCGCCTTCGCGGGCGCCGCCGCCAGGGCCCGCGCCGCCTGGCGAGAGGCCGAGCGGCCGGGATCGCCGCAGCTTTGGGGCCAGGGCTACTTCGCCCTCGGGGACGCGCTGCGTGGCGCCGACTATCTGCGCGACTACTACGCCTTCACCGGCGGCTTCGCCGAGAGGATCGCGGCCGCCAACCTGACCTCGCCGCAGGCGGTGAAGGACTTCGTCCGCGGGTACGAGGAGGAGGGCTGCGACGAGCTGGTCCTCTTCCCCACCGTCTCCGACCCGGCCCAGCTGGACGGGCTGGCCGAGGCCGTCGCCGCGTGACCACCCCACGAAATCTGCGATTTCGCGGGGACCCCGGATGAAGGTCAACATCCTGGGCGCTGGGCCGGCGGGACTCTACCTCGCCATCCTGCTCAAGCAGAGCGACCGCCGCCATCAGGTGCAGGTGGTGGAGCGCAACGCACCCGACGCCACATTCGGATTCGGGGTCGTGTTTTCCGAGGGGTCACTGGACGAGCTCGAGCGCGCTGATTACGAGAGCTACATCGCGATCACCGAGTCCTTCGCCAGCTGGAACCCCCTCGACGTCCGCTACTGGGGCACGCTGACCCGCATCCGAGGAAATGTCTTCAGCGGCATCGCCCGCCAGGAGCTGCTGCGGCTGCTCCAGGACCGCGCCGACCGGCTCGGCGTCGAGCTGGTCTTCGAGCGCGAGGTCAGGTCGCTGGATCCCTACCTCGATGCCGATCTGGTGGTGGGCGCGGATGGGGCCAACTCGCTGACACGCCGGACCTATGCGGACCGGTTCCGGCCGGAGCTGGGCCAGCACCCGGCCAAGTACGCCTGGTTCGGCGCCGACTTCGCCTTCCCGGTCTTCACCTACATCTTCAAGGAGACGCGCTGGGGCCTCTTCCAGGCCCACTGCTACCCGTACGCCGTCGACCGCTCGACCATGGTGGTGCTGATCTCCGAGGCCACCTGGCGCAACGCCGGGCTGGACGAGATGAGCGAGCAGGAGTCGCTGGAGCTCACTCAGGCGGTCTTCCAGGACGACCTGGGTGAGGGCCGCCGGATGCTGGGCAACCGCTCGCTGTGGATCAACTTCCCCTGGATCAGCTGCGCCTCCTGGCACTCGGGACCGGTCGTGATCATGGGCGACGCCGCCCACACCGCCCATTTCTCGATCGGCTCCGGGACCAAGCTGGCGCTGGAGGACGCCATCGCCCTGGCCCGGGCGCTGGCGCGCTGGAAAGATGACCGCGAAGCCGCGCTGACCGAGTTCGAGATGGAGCGCCAGCCGGTGGTCGAGCGCCTGCAGGAAGCCTCGCGGGTGTCGGCCGATTACTTCGCATCGGTGCAGCGCTACTTCAGATTCCAGCCGCCCCAGTTCGCCTACCAACTCATGACGCGCACGCCGCGCATCACGCACAACAACCTCACCGCGCGCGATCCGCAGTTCGTGCGGGAGTTCGAGACTTGGTTCGCCGGAGGCGACGGCCGCCTGGTGGCCCCGCCGCCGGCTTTCACGCCTCTCCAGCTGCGCGAGGTGGTGCTGGCGAACCGGATCGTGCTCACGCGGACCGGCCAGGGCGCGGGCCTGGTGGTGACATCGCTGGTCGCGGTTACACCTGAGGGGCGCATCGACCCGGAGACGGTGCTGGTCTCGGACCTTGCCCCCTCCCCCACGGGGAGGGGCAGGGGTGGGGGCGAGGAGGTGATGATCTCGCTGGGGCATGCCGGTGCCCGCGGGGCGATGCGTCCGCGCAGCCTGGGGCTCGACCTGCCGCTGCCCGAGGCCGAGCGGTGGCCCCTGGTCTCAGCGTCGGCGCGCGCCTACGCGCCCTGGACGCCGGTGCCGTCGGAGGCCGATCCAGCGCCGCTGATCGATCAGTTCGTGGCGGCTGCACGTCGCGTGCGCGAGCTCGGCTACCGCTTGTTGGAGCTCGACTTCTCTCGCGGCTACCTGATCGATTCCTTCCTGCTCGAGGATCGCCTGGACTTCCCGCTCCAGCTGCTGGAAGCCGTGCGCGACGTCTGGCCGGCGGACCTGCCGCTGGGCGTCGCATGCTCTTCGGACTCGTTGGAGGCGGTTCGTGCCTTCAAGGCAGCCGGCGTCGACCTGGTGCGCGTGTTGAACGGCCAGCGGACATGGGATGCGCGCACGGAGTACGGGCGGATGTATGGCGCGGCCGCCAGCGACCGCGTGCGCAACGAATGCGGCGTGCAGACCATCGCCTTCGGTCAGATCACGACGGTTGACGAGGTCAACACCATCGTGGCGGCGGGACGGGCCGACCTCTGCATGCTCGACCCGCTTTGATCGAGCGCTGGGAGGCCCTCTCGCCCTTCGTCCAGGCAGCGATCGCGCTGCCGCCACTCTCGGTCGTGCTATTCCTGGTCAACGTAGGACCCTTCAACCAGCCACTCGGGCGCGCGATCTTCTACGGCGTATTCGAAGGTGGCGTGGTGACCGCGCTGCTGCTGGTGGCGACGGCTAACGAGAAGTCGAAACGGCGCTCGGGCGGGCCGCCGCCTCCCTGATCAGGTCGGCGGCCTTCTCGCCGATCATGATCGCGGGCGCGTTGGTGTTGCCCCGCGGCACCCGTGGCATCACCGAGGCGTCGGCCACCCGCAGGCCCGCCACGCCGTGCACGCGCAGCTGGTCGTCCACCACCGCCATCCGGTCCTGGCCCATGCGGCAGGTGCTGGTGGGGTGGTACAGGGTGGCCGCCTGCTCCCGGATGTAGGCCTCGAGGTCGGCGTCGGACGTGACCTGGCGGCCGGGCCGCAGCTCTTCCTTGCGATAGGGGTCGAGTGCCTTGCCCTCGCCCAGCCGGCGGCAGATCTTGACCCCTTCCAGCAGAGTGGCGAGGTCGCGCCCGCCGGGGTCGGAGAGGTAGCGAGCGCGGATCCGCGGCGCCTCCGCGGGCCGGTTCGAAGCCAGCCTGATCTCGCCCCGGCTCTCGGGCTGGAGCAGGATGGCCCCGATCGCGAACCCGTGCTCGGGCACGATGCCGGCGGCCACCTCTTCCGGGTCGTAGACAACGGCCGCGAAGACGATCTGAAGGTCGGGGGCCGGCAGTGCGGGATCCGTGCGCAGGAAGCCGTTGCCCTCGGCCACGTTCGAAGTCAGCATGCCGCGCCCGCGGAGGAGGAAGTCGAGCAGCGAACGCTTGGAGCCGGCGTTGAGCAGCGAGACGGGCATCGTCAGCAGCCACTGGACTCCGATCGCGAGGTGGTCCTGCAGGTCCTGGCCGACGCCCCGCAGGTCGACCGCGACCGGGATGCCCATCTCCCTCAGGTGGGATTCCGGGCCGATGCCGGAAAGCATCAGGAGCTGAGGGCTGTTGACCGCGCCGGCGCTCAGGATCACCTCTCGAGCCGCACGCTCGGTGCGAGCGGCGCCGCCGTTGACGCCGAACTCAACGCCGGCCGCACGGCCATCCTCCAGCACCACCCGGTGTACCAGCGCCCCCGTGGTCACGGTCAGGTTGGGGCGCTTGAGCGCGGGCTTGAGATAGGCGTTGGCGGCGCTCCAGCGCCGGCCCCGATGCTGGGTGACCTGGTTGAGGCCGATGCCCTCCATTGACTCGCCGTTGAAGTCGTGGTTCTCGGGCCAGCCGAAGGTCTCGATGCCGCTCTGAATGACGGCTCGCGTAACCGGGTTCACATAGCGCAGGTCGGAGACGTGGAGCGGCCCGTCACCGCCGTGCAGGGCGTCGGGTCCGCGCTCGTTGGCCTCGGCGCGCTTGAAGTACGGGAGCACGTCCTCCCAGCTCCAGCCCTCGTTGCCGAGCCTCTCCCAGCCGTCGTAGTCGGCAGGATGGCCGCGCATGTAGATCATGGCGTTGATCGCGGAGCTGCCGCCAAGCGTCTTACCGCGGGGCCAGAGCACCTGCCGGCCACCCAGCTCGGGTTCCGGCTCGGTCTTGTAGTCCCAGTCGACCTCGCTGTGGAAGAGCTGGCCGAAGGCGGCGGGCACGCCGATCTCGCTCTTCTTGTCCGGGGGCCCGGCTTCCAGCAGTAGGACGCGAGTGCTCGGGTTCTCGGCCAAACGCGCGGCCAGCGCGCAGCCGGCGGAGCCCGCCCCCACCACGATGTAGTCGTACGTCCCGCTCATGCCGCCTGCAATTCCTCCGCCGGTCGCCGCGAAGTCAACAGCGGAGCGCTGGCGACCATGACCACGCCGGCGAGGATCACGCCGCCCGCCACCAGCGCCCGCGCCGAGAGGGATTCGTGCCGGAGCAGGGCGCCCAGCACGACCGCGACCAGCGGGCTCACGTAGGCCTGGGTCGAGACCAGCGGGATTGGCGCCACCCGGATCAGCCACAGGTAGCAGGTGAAGCCGATCAGCGACCCGAAAACGATCAGCCACGCCAGCCCGGCCAGCGAGGCGCCGGACACACGGTGCACGTCGAGGCGGCCGGGGTCGCCGACAAGGGTGGCGATCAGCAGGAAGGCGGCGCCGCCGCCCAGCATCTGCAGCGAGTTCATGAGGAAGGTCGACTTCGGCATGGCCCGGGTGCGGCTGAGCAGGGTGCCGGTCGCCCAGCCCACGCTGCTGAGGACCAGGACCAGGGTCGGCAGCAGGGGGATGACGGCGGTGCCCGGGTTTACCAGGACGGCGATTCCGAGCAGCCCGATCGCGATGCCGAGCATGGCCGGCCAGCGCAAGCGGGCGCCGAAGAAGATGCGGTCGGCCAGCACCATCCAGATCGGGCTCGTGGACACGGTCAGCGCGACCAGGCCGCTGGGCACCGACTGCTCCGCCCACACCACCGCTCCGTTGCCGGCCACCAGCATGACCACGCCGGTCCCCGTGGCGGCCGCCCAGCCCCGCCAGGATCCAGGGCCGCCGCGCAGCCACGTGATCGCGAGCAGGACCAGACCGGCCAGGATGAAACGGAAGCCCGCCATCAAGAAGGGCGGCAAGGTGTCGATGGCGTAGCGGATGCCGAGGAAGGTCGAGCCCCAGAAGAAGTAAACCCCCACCAACGCCAGCGCGATCAGCGCGCGCGGCGTCGGACGGCCGGAGGGCACTGTGATTAAGGGCGTTGCGCCGGCGCAGCGCCCCCCTTCGGCACTCGGGAAGCGCGTTGCGCCGGCGCAGCACCCTTGGGCTGCCGGAACTCCTCGAGCTTGCGGTCGACGAATTCGCGGGTCACCCGCACGTTGTCGAGCTTGATGCGCTCATAGCCGCGGATGCGGTCGGGCGCGCAGGCGATGGACACCGCCAGCTTGTGGTTCTCCGCGGTCAGCCCGGCGGACAGCTCGCCCAGCAGCTCGCGGTACCAGGCGACCAGCTCGCGCTCGACCCGCCGCACCTCGGCCCGGCCAAAGACGTCCCAGGCCGTGCCTCGAACCCTGCGCATCGGGACCAGCATCCCCAGCACCGGCCGGAACCAGGCGCCGAGCTCGAGCTTGTTCTTTAGCCCCCGCTCCCGGAGCAGCGGGGGGTGCAGGTTGAACTTGACTTTGGGCTCCACGAAGGTCGCGCGGACGCGCTCCGCCCACTCTCCTTTGAGGAGCAGGCGCGCCACTTCGTACTCGTCCTTGTACGCCATCAGCTTGTGCAGGTAGCGGGCCGCGGCCTGGGTCAGAGCCTCGGAGCCGGTGCCCAGCGCCCGCTCCTTCTCCCAAACCGCCACCACGGCGTCGACGTACTTTCGGGCGTAGGCGGCGTCCTGGTATCGGATCAGCTCAGCAATCCGGAGGCCCAGCAGCCTGCGTGACTCTTCGCCCATGTCCCGGCACCGCTCCAGCATCTCGGCATAAGCAGCGGCATCGGCGCCCAAAATCGCCAGCTGGCGCTCCCGGACCTCATCGGCTGAGAGCACCGGCTCGCCGAGCAAGCGGGTGACACGCGCGGGATCGGCCTGGAACAGGCGCCCATACCGGAAGGCCTGCAGGTTCTTCTCGACCGCCACTCCGTTCAGCCTGATGGCGGCCTCGATGGACTCCGCGGCCATCGGCAGCAGGCCCGCCTGGTACGCGATGCCGATCATGAAAATGTTGGTGAGCGCCTGGTCGCCGAACAGCGCCTCGGACGTGTGACCGGCCTCCACCCAGAGGTTTTCGGAGGCGCGGCTGTGGGCGTCGATCGCGCGCTGCAGCGCGCTCTTCCCCGGCAGCAGGAGGTTGACGTGCCGCACCACCTCGGCCGTCGGCTGCAGGGTGCTGTCGGCGACCACGACCGTACGTTCGGGCGACATGCGGTCGGCGTTAACCGCGTTGACCATGCCCAGCGTGTCCAGCCCGACTACCAGGTTGGCCCGCCCCAGGCCGACCTTGTTCGACGCGTACGCATCCGCCGCCTGCTCGAACACGGTCAGCGAAGAGAGCACGGCGCCGCCCTTTTGCGCGAGGCCGGTCTGGTCGAGGACATGTACGCCGAGGCCCTCCATCATGGCCGCGTAGGCCAGCACCTGGTTGGCGGTGACCACGCCGGTGCCGCCGATGCCCGGCATGTACACGCGGTAGCCCGCGCCGGCGCGCACGCGGTGCGCCGGCTCCCGCAGCTCGGACGCGTCCAGGGCCGGCGCGGTCTTCTTGAGCAGGCCCTTCGAGGTGTAGACGGTCAGGAACGATGGGCAGTCACCGCGTGTGCAGCTGTAGTCCTTGTTGCAGGAGGCCTGGTGGATCTGCGTCTTGCGCCCGAACTCCGTCTCCACCGGCTGCACCGACATGCAGTTCGAGACGTCGCCGCAGTCCCCGCAGCCCTCGCACACGTCCTCGTTGATGAAGGCGTACTTCTGCGGTTCCGGCTGCTTGCCGCGCTTGCGCGCCCGGCGCTTCTCGGCCGCGCATTCCTGGTCGAACAGCAGCACGGTGACCCCGGGCACCGCGCGCAGCTCGCGCACGGCGTCCTGATAGCGGGAGCGGTCGTACACCTTGGCGTTGTCGGCCAGCGTCACGCCGCGATAGCTGTCGTGAAACTCGCTGACGATGATGGTGCGGGCCACACCCTCCGACTTCAGGTACTGCGTGAGCGGCACCACGTCCTGGGCGCCCTCGGCATGCTGTCCGCCGGTCATGGCGACGTGACGGTTGTAGAGCAGCTTGTAGGTGATGTTGACCCCCGCCGCCACGCATGCGCGCAGCGACTGCGACGCGGAGTGGAAGAAGGTCCCGTCTCCCACGTTCTGCACGAAGTGGTCGGCGTCGACAAACGGCGCCGCGCCGATCCAGGGCGAGCCTTCGGCGCCCATGGGCGCTGCGTAGATGGTCTGCCGCTCCTCCTGCGTCATCATCGGCCCCATCCCGGAGCAGCCGATGCCGCCGCCCACCAGCTCACCATCGACGCGGACCGTCGACCGGTTGTGTGGACAGCCCGGACAGTAGTTGGGCATGCGGCGCGCGAAGGCCGTGTACTCGCGACCGCGCACCTCTGCGATCTCGTTCAGGCGGCGGCCGATGGTTTCCGGCGCGCCGGGCAGCTGCAGCAGGCGCGGGCCCAGGCGCTCGCTGACCAAATCGGCATCCAGCTCACCGTGCCAGGGAAACAGCGACTTGCCGGTGATCACCGGTCGCCTGGGTTCGGCGTAGAGGATCGAGCGGATCTGTGATTCGAGGAGGTCCCGCTTTTCCTCGACGACCACGATCTCGCTGAGCCCGCGCGCGAACTCGCGCACGACTTCCGGCTCCAGCGGATAGATCATCCCGACCTTGAGCACGCGCACGCCGAGCTCGGCGAGCTGCGCGTCGCCAAGCCCGCAGTCGCGCAGCGACTGCGTCAGGTCGCTGTAGGTCTTGCCGGCGGCGACCAAACCGATGCGGTCGCGGCGTCCCCGCTGCACCACGCGGTTGAGCTGGTTGGCGCGCGCATACGCGCAGGCTGCCGGGAAGCGCTCCTCGAACAAGTGCCGCTCCAGCTCGACCGAGCCGGGCGCGAAGAAGATGAAGCTGTCCGGCTTCTGGAAACCATCCAGGTCGGGCAGCACGATCTCCGGACGAACGCCGGAGAGGTCGATGGAGGCCCCGCCGTCGCAGAGGTTGGTGACGCACTTCATGGCCGGCCACAGGCCGGTCAGCCGGGACAGCGCGATGCCGTGCAGCCCGAAGCTCAGGAACTCGCCCACGCTGGCCGGGAAGAGCACCGGCATGGCGCAGGCCACGAAGTCCCACTCGGACTGGTTGGGGATGGTGCTGCTCTTGGCCTGGGGATCGTCGGCGGCCAGCGCCAGCATGCCGCTGCGAGCCGGTCCGCCGCCCAGGTTGGCGTGCCGAAAGATGTCCAGGCAGCGGTCGACGCCCGGTGATTTGCCGTACCAGATCCCGGTGACGCCGTCGAACGGCCCGCCGCCGAAGATCTCCGTCATCTGGCTGCCCCAGACGTTGGCCGCGGCCAGCTCCTCGTTGACCCCCGGCACCAGCTTGATGTCGAGCGGCTCCAGGAAGCGCCGCGCCCGCGCCACCTCGAGGTCGTAGCCGCCCAGTGGCGAGCCCGGATAGCCGCTGATCAGGGTGCCGGTGCGCAGCCCAGCGGTTCGGTCCCGCCGCGCCTGCTCGATGGGCAGCCGAACCAGCGCCTGGACACCGGTCATGAACACCGTGCCGGCGTCGGCGGTGTAGCGATCGTCGAGCTTTATCTCGTGAAGCGTGCTGCCATTCTAGGAACGTGCGGGGAGGCTACCGATGGCTGGTCCTGGCCGTCGGCATCCTCGCCCAGGCGTCGCTGTCGGCCTTCCACCAGGGCCTGCCGTCCATCGGCCCCGAGCTGCAGCGGCACTTTCAGGTCGGGCTGGTCCAGACCGGCGTCCTGCTCAGCGCGGTGGCGGCGGGCATCACGCTGACCCTGGCGCTCTGGGGGTCGCTGGCGGACCGCTTCGGCGAGCGCGCGGTGCTGGCGGTCGGGCTTGGCGGTGCAGCGCTCGCGCTGGGCGGCGCCGCCCTGCTGCAGGGCTCCTATGTGGGTATGTTCGGAGCGCTGGTGGTGGCCGGGATGCTGGGTTCCTGCGCCAACGCCGCCAGCGGCCGGGCGGTGATGGCCTGGTTCGGCGCCCACCAGCGCGGCACCGCCCTGGGCATCCGGCAGATGGCGACGCCGCTGGGCGGCGCCGCCGGCGCCGCGGCGCTGCCCTTCCTGGCCCTGCGCTTCGGGGTGAGCGCCGCCCTCTGGGCGCTGGCCGCGGCCTGCCTGGTCGCCGCCCTCGCCTGCGCGAGCGCACTGCGCCGCCGGACTCCGCCCCGGGCGGCCGGCGGCGCGACGCCGCTGCGCGACCTGCGGCTCTGGCGCCTGGCGCTGGGTGGCTCGCTGATCGTGGCCGGGCAGCTGAGCCTGATTACGTACCTCGTGCTCTTCCTCAACCAGCACCGCGGCGTCGCGCTCGCCGCCGCCGCCCTCGTCCTGACCGTTTGCCAGCTGGGCGGAGCCGCGGCGCGTGTGCTGGCGGGTGCCTGGTCTGACCGGGTGGGCGAACGGATCGGTCCCATGCGGCTGCTGGCGGCTGCGGGCGGCGTGCTGCTGGCCGTGACCGCGCTGCTGGTGGAGGCGCCCCTGGCGCTGCTGGTGCCGGTCCTGCTGCTCACCACGGTGACCTGCATGAGCACCAACGGCCTCGCCTTCACCGCCACCGGCGAGCTGGCGGGCGCCGAACGGGCGGGCGTGGCCATGGGCTTTCAGAACACCTGGCTGTTCATCTCGGGCGCGCTGGCGCCGATCGCTTTCGGCGCCCTCGTCAGCGCTCTCGGCTGGAGCGCCGGGTTCGGCCTGATGTGCGTGCTGGCCTTCGGCGGCTGGCTCCTCCTGGAGCCGCTGCGGGACCAGGAACGGACGGGGTGGCGGCTGCAGGCGTAGGCTGCCGGCAGCAGTCGGGTCGAGTGGGCTGGAGGGTGTGATGGCTGAGCTGAAAACCGCCCAGGTGGGTGGTATCTGCGAGCCCGCGTTCGCGGGGGTGCGTGAGCAGTTCGAGCGCAACTTTGCCGAGCGCGGCGAGGTGGGCGCGTCCGTGTGTCTGATGGTCGAAGGCAAGACGGTCGTCGACCTCTGGGCCGGCCTGGCCGAACCCGAGAGCGGCCGGGCCTGGACAGCGGACACGGTGTGCACGGTTTGGTCCTGCACCAAGGGCGCCACTGCGCTCTGCGCGCACATCCTGGTCGACCGCGGGGAGCTGGACCTGGATGCGCCGGTCAAGAAGTACTGGCCGGAGTTTGCGCAGAACGGCAAGGACGCCATCACCGTGCGCATGCTCCTCAACCACCAGGCGGCCGTAGCGGCGGTGCGGCAGCCGGTACCCGAAGGCGGTTTCAACGACTGGGAGTGGGTCACGGCCGCACTCGCGCAGGAAACACCGTTTTGGGAACCGGGCACGCGCAACGGGTACCATGCCTTCACCTTCGGCTGGCTGGTTGGCGAAGTCGTGCGCCGGGTCAGCGGCAAATCGCTGGGCGCCTTCTTCCGTGACGAGGTCGCTGGGCCTTTGGGCATCGACTTCCAGATCGGCGCCACGCCGGAGACGGAAGGGCGGGTGGCGCCCATCCTCTTCCCGGCGCCGCCAGCGGCCGGAGAGGATCCCGGCGCCTTCTATACACGCGCGCTGACCGACCCCACGTCGGTGCAGGGGCTGATCGTGCTCAACAACGGAGGCTGGTTCGGACCCGGCTGTAATGCACCCGAGGCGCACGCGGCCGAGGTGCCGGCGGCCGGCGGGCTCACCAACGCGCGCGGCCTGGCCGGCATGTATGCGCCGCTGGCCGGCAGCGGGCCGGGCCGCCTGCTCAGCGAGGAGGGGCTGTCACGTGCGGCGGCGGTGAGCTCGGCCACCGAGGTCGACGCGGTGCTGCTGGCGCCCACCCGTTTCGCACTGGGTTACGCCAAGTCGATGGACAACCGGCGGCGGGCGCTGCCCAACGACAGCATCCTGATCTCCGAGGATGCCTTCGGACATCCCGGTGTCGGGGGCTCCATCGGGTTCGCCGATCCCAAGCGCCGGATGTCGTTCGGCTACGCCATGAACCAGCTCGGCACCGGCCTGGGGCTCAATCCGCGCGGCCAGAGCCTGATCGATGCCGCCTACCTGGCCGTGGGCGCGACCAGCAACGCCGGCGGTTCTTGGGTGTAACCGGCCCAGGTATCCACCGCGGATGAAGGCGGCCGCGATCGCCTTCGGCGTGCTGCTCGCCCTGCTGGGCGCGGTATGGATCGGCCAGGGCCTCGGCTACATCAAGGGCAGCTTCATGACCGGCTCAGCGTTCTGGGGCTGGACCGGGGCCGTGTGCTTGGTGGTCGGACTGCTCCTGATCGGCGGCGGCCTCAAGCTCGGCCGGCGGGCTTCCTAGCCTCGTCAAGCCACTCGAGAACCTTCCAGGGCGCCATCGGGTAGGAGCGCGGGCGCACTCCGGTCGCCCGCGCCACCGCGTTGGCCACCGCGGCGGCCACCGGGATCACGCCGGCCTCGCCCACCCCTTTCGCCCCGAAGGGACCTTCTGGGTCGATGGTCTCGACCAGGTTGATGTGGATCGGGGGAACGCCGAGCGCGGTGAGCATCCCGTACTCACGGGGCGAGGGCAGCATCAACGCGCCTTCGGGGGTGAGGCGCAGCTCCTCGGTCAGGGCCAGCCCCAAACCCATTACCGCACCGCCCGCGATCTGCCCCTCCACGCCCAGAGGGTTGATGGCGCGACCCACGTCGTGGGCCGTCCAGAGGCTCAGCACCTGGACCAGGCCGGTCTCGACGTCCACCTCGACCTCGGCCACGTGCGCGCCGAACCCGTAGGCGGCCGAGATGTTGCCCAGGTAGCGCGCATCCTGGGGCTCCGTCGGCGGGTCGTAAAAGGCGTCGGCGGTCAGCGTGTTCCCACCCTGCCGCAGCAACCGCCGGCGCACGACCCTCTCATAGCTCAAGGCTCGCTCGGGCACGCCTCGCACCGAGATCAGGCCGTCCTCGATCACCAGGTCCTCGGGAGCCGCCTCCAGCACCTCGGCCGCCGTCTCCAGCAGCTTCTCACGGATCTCCCGCGCGGCCAGCCGAGCCGAATTACCGGCCACGAAGGTCGTGCGCGAAGCGTGGGCGCCGACGTCCCAGGGCTTGATGTCGGTATCCGAGTTGCGGACGCTGACCGCCTCCAGGGGCACCCCCATCTCCTCGGCGGCGATCATTGCGATCACCGTCTCCGAGCCCTGGCCCAGCTCGGAGGCGCCGCTGATCACGGTCACCGCACCGGCCTCGTCGACCTTGACCAGCGTCCCGCAGCCGTCCGACGGATAGATGCGCGCGCCGCCGCCCACGTGGATGAAGCAGGCGGCGCCCAATGCCCGGCCGGCCGGCAGCTCGCGCCCCCAGCCCGACTCGCGGCGCACCGTCTCGAGGCATTCGGTGAGCCCGCAGGACGTGATGCGCATGCCCTGCGGCGTGACGTCCCCAGGCTGGTTGACATTGCGCAAACGCAGCTCGATGGGGTCCATGCCCAGCGCCTGCGCCACCTCGTCGGTCTGCGACTCCACGGCGAAGGTCGCCTCCGGGTCGCCGAAGCCGCGCACCGAGCCGCCGTACATCTTGTTCGTGTACACGACGCGCGAGCGCATGCGCGCGGCCTGTAAGCGGTACAGCGAGCTGATCGTCTGCATCACCACCAGCAGCGCGTGGGATCCCCAGGCGTTGTAGGCGCCGTTGTCGCTCACGATGTCGGCGTCGCGGAACAGAATGTTGCCCTCGGCGTCAGCGCCTGTGCGCAGCTTGATGTGCATGGGCTGGCGCACGCGCGACCCCGTGAACTCCTCTTCCCGCGTGAAGCTGATGCGCACCGGACGCCGCGCGCGGCGGGCGAGCAGCACGGTGATGAAGTCGATGGGGTCGATGTCGATCTTGCCGCCGAAGCTGCCGCCGATGGGCGGCTGCACGACCGTGATCCGCTTCCAGTCCAGGCCCAGCGCGTCCGCCAGGGCTTTGCGGTACATGAACACCATGTGCACGCCCGTCCACACCGTGAGATGGCCGTCCGCGTCGAAACTGGCCAGGCAGGTGTGGGTCTCGATCGATCCCGGCGCCGACAGCGGTGACGAGTACATGCCCTCGACCACCACCGCCGCTCGGCTCTCGGCCTCGGCCAGCTCGCCGTGCTCGAAGTCCCAGCGCATGGAAACGTTGTCCTCGTGCACGCGCGGCGCATCCGCCTCCAGCGCGGCGAAGGGGTCGTAGACCGCCGGCAGCGGCTCGTACACGACTTCGATGGCGTCGAGCGCGGCTTCGGCGGCGTCCTCGGTTTCGGCGGCTACGGCGGCCACCTCGTCACCGACGCAGCGGACCTTTTCCGTCTTCAAGGGGATGTTGTCGAGTCCGTAGCCAAATGGATGCTGCGTGACGTTGCCGGCATGCACGACCGCGTGCACGCCCGGTACCCGCTCGGCTGCGCTGATGTCGACGGAGGCGATGCGCGCGTGCGGGTGCGGGCTGCGCAGGATCTTGCCCACCAGCATTCCTGGCAGCCGGATATCGGAAGCGAAAACGGTGGCGCCCGCCACCTTTTGGCGGCCGTCGAGCTTGGGCACCCGCCGGCCGACGATCTTCAGCCTCCGGCCCTCAGTCGTCGCGCTCATCGAAAACCCTGCGCGTCTTGCGTTCGCTGCGCGGCAGCGTGGCCGGCGGTACCACCTCGACAGCCGGTCTCACGCCCAGGGCTGCGCGCAGCGCCTCCGCCACATCCTGCTCGAGGCTGGCCGGCCAGCGATCGTCCGCGGCCTCCACGCGCACGAGGAAGATCTCGCGCCCCTCCGCGCGCTTGATGTTGACCTGGTACTCGCTGCCGCACTCGGGCACCTTGGCGAGCACGGTGTCGATCTGCGCCGGGAACACCTGCACGCCGCGCACCTTCACCATGTCGTCGCTGCGTCCGGTCAGGCGCGCCAGGCGCGGGTGACGGCTTCCGCACGCGCAGGCGCCGGGGATGATGCGGGAGATGTCGCGCGTGCGGTAACGCACCAGCGGCATCGCCTCTTTGCGCAGCGTCGTGAGCACGACCTCGCCCTCCTCGCCCTCGGGCAGCACCCGCCCGCTCTCGGGATCGACGATCTCCACGACGTAGTAGTCGTCCCAGTAGTGGATGCCGGCGTGCTGGGCGCAGTCGATGCCGGTGCCCGGGCCGTACAGCTCCGTGAGTCCGTAGATGTCGTAACAGTCGATGCCCAACAGGCCGCTGATGCGCTCGCGCATGGCGTCGCCCCAGCGCTCAGAGCCGAAGATGCCGATCCGCAATTTCAGGCGGTCGCGCAGCCCACGCCGGTGCGCTTCCTCGGCCATCAGGAGCCCGAAGGACGAGGTGGCGCAGATGACGGTGGTCTCGAAATCGATCATGAACTCGAACTGCAGGTCGAGGTTGCCGGGTCCGGTGGGTACGGCCATGGCGCCCAGGAGCTCCACCCCGGCCTGGAAGCCGACGCCGGCCGTCCAAAGCCCGTAGCCGGGCGTGACCTGCACGCGGTCCCGTGGACCGACGCCGGCAAACTCGTAGCAGCGCTTGAACATGGCCGCCCAGTCTTCGAGATCGCTCCGCGTGTAGCTGGCGATGACGCGCTTGCCGGTGGTCCCGGTCGAAGCGTGGATGCGGACGACCTGCTCGAGCGGCACGCATGTCCAGCCGAAGGGATAGGAGGCGCGCAGGTCCTCCTTGGTGGTGAAGGGCAGCCGCTGCAGGTCCTCGACGGTGCGGATGGCCTCGGGGTCTGGGATGCGCTCGCGGAAGAAGTCGCTGCCGCGGGCCGCGTGAGTGACGGTCCAGTTGAGGCTGCCCTTCACTTCTTCACCACCAGGGCGTCGGCGACCACCGGCTTGCCGGCGGTGACCAGGACCGGGTTGCAGTCGACCTCCACCACCGACTCGTCGTCCAGCAGCAGCCGGGATACCGCGTCCACGATTCTGACCAGGGCGGCGCGGTCCAGCGCCGGCCGGCCCCGGCGGCCGTCGAGCAGGGCGGCTCCGCGAAGCTCGCCCAGGGCGCGATCCAGCTCGCCAGGCTCCGGCGGCGCCAGCACAAACACCACGTCCTTCAGCACCTCGGCTGCCACCCCGCCCAGACCGACCGAGACGACCGGGCCGAACTGGGGGTCGCGGAGCCCTCCCACCATGAGCTCCAGGTCGGCCTTCACCTCCTCGGCGACCAGCACGGTTCCGTCCCCGAGCGCTGCCAGCTCCGGCCAGGCGGCGGCCAGCCCGTCGATGTCGAGTCCCAGCCGGACCGCGCCGAACTCCGACTTGTGGGCGACGTCACCGGCTTTGGCCACCACCGGCCGGCCCAGCCGGCGGGCAAAGGCCAATGCCTCGGCGGACGAGCGCGTCAGCCGCTCGACCGGACGCGGGATATCGCCGAGCGCAGCCTTGCTGGCCCACTCGCTCAGGGTCCGCACAGCTCGGATTCTGAGCTTCCAATTTGGTGTTAATGTCCGTTATCGCGAAATGGCCCGGCCTTACTTGATGCGGGCGCGCGCGGCGACGGCGGCGGCGACCAGGCGGAGGATCCTGGAGGCGGCGAGCGCGCTCCTCGGCGAACGGCCGGCCGCGGAGATCCGCCTCGAGCAGATCGCCGGCCGGGCCGAGGTCAGCGTGCAAACCATCCTGCGCGCGTACGGCACCCGGGCGGCGCTGCTGGAGCAAGCCGGCGGGGAGGCGCTGCGTGCCCTCCCGGCGCAGGGCGCCGGCTCCCGGCCCGGGGACGTGGCGGCCGGCGTCGCCGGACTGTTCGAGCGCTATGAGGCGCTGGGCGACTTAGCCGGATCGCCCGCGCGCGAGTGGGTCGAGCGTCAGTTCGCGCCCCAGCTGGCCCGGCATCCGGGCGCGCGCCGGGCGCGTCTGCTCAATGCTCTACAGGTGGCCTGCGCCCTGCACACCTGGAGGCTGCTACGCCGCGACCTGGGCGTGGCGCGTGAGGAAGCCGAGGCCATCGTGCGCCGGCTGGTCACCGGGGCTTTAGGCGGTTGACATCGGCCAGGGCGCGGTAGGCGGCCACCGCGCGCTCCGGCGAGGGCAGGAGCGGGATACCCGTCTCCCGCAGCGCCGCTTCGATCTGCGGAACCTCGAGCAGAAATGCGGTGACGGGCTTCCCCGTCGCCTGCCGGGCGGCGGCCACCCCGGCCCCGAACTCGGGTATGTCCAGGCCGCAGTTGATCACGATCACCCCCGCGAAGGCGGGATCCTCGAAGACCGCCGCGATCGCCGGACCGAAGGCCGCCGGCGGGCACTGCGGCGTCAGGTCGATGGGGTTGCCGGTGGCCGCGAAAGCCGGCGCCAGCTCGCGCAGGCGCCGCACCGTGACTTCGGAAGGCGGCGGCAGGACCAGGCCCAGGCGCTCGGCCGCGTCGCTGGCCAGCACGCCCGGCCCGCCGCTGATGGTGAGCACGGCCAGGCCCCCGTGTAGCGCGGCGGCCGGGCGGCCGGCCGCGAGCACGGTCAGCAGGTCGAAAAACTCGTCCGCGGTCAGTGCCTCGACCACCCCCGCGCGCCGGAAGGCGGCCCGCACCGCGCCGTGGCGGCCGGCCAGGGAACCGGTGTGGCTGGCGGCGGCGCGGGCGCCGGCGGCCTCCTTGCCGGCCTTCAATACGACGACCGGCTTGGGGCACGCGCTGACAACATCGATGAAGCGCCGGCCGTCTCGAAAGGCTTCGGCGAAGAGCCCGATCACAGCCGTCAGCGGGTCCGCCGCAAGCCACTCGATGGCGTCGGTCTCGGTGACGTCGGCTGAGTTCCCGACCGAGAGGAATCGGGCGACGCCGAGTCCAGAGCGGCGGGCCTCGGCGAAGAACATGCCGCCGAAGGCGCCACTCTGGCTGACCATGCTCACGCCGCCCGCCGCGCCGGGCAGCTGCCAGAAGTAGCTGCCGTTCAGCCAGCTCGCGCCGCGGCGCGAGACCACGCCCATGCAGTTCGGTCCGACCAAACGCATCCCGGCTTCCCGAGCGGTGGCCGCGAGCTCCCTTTCCGCGGCCGCGCCCGCCGAGCCGGTTTCCCCGAAACCGCTGGCCAGCACGATGGCCGCCCGGCAGCCAGCCCGCGCGGCATCCGCGACCGCATTGCCGACCGCCGGCGCTGGAACGCTGACCAGCGCCAGGTCCACATCCTCCTGCAGACCGGGCACGCTGCGCAGCCCCAAGACTTCTTCGCGGCTCGGGTTGACCGCCAGCACCCGCCCGTCGAAACCTCCCTCCAGGACGTTGCGCAAGAGGATGTGGCCGAGTTTGGCGGGCTGGCGCGAGGCGCCATATACGGCGACGGACGCCGGCTCGAAAACCGCTTCTATCGCGGGGCCTCGGCCAGCCAGGAGCGGTCCAGCTCGCGCACCGAGTGAGCGCCCAGCAGCGAAAGGCTGCTGTCGACCTCGGCCCACAGCTGCTGGATCACGCGCTCGACTCCGGCCTGGCCGCCGACCGCCAGCCCGTACACGTAGGGCCGGCCGATCAGCACCGCATCCGCGCCCAGCGCCAGCGCCTTCAAGACATCCGCGCCGCGGCGTACGCCGCCATCGAAGAGCAGCGGATAGCCGGCGCCCAAGGCGCCACGCACCTCAACCAACGCGTCCAATGCCGCGACCGCGCCGTCGACCTGGCGGCCGCCGTGGTTGGAGACCACCACGCCGTCGATGCCGAGCTCACGCGCCTTGAGCGCGTCCTCGGCCGTCAGCACGCCCTTGACCAGCAGCGGCAGCGAGGTCTGCCGGCGCAGCCACTCGAAATCGGACCACCGGAGCCCCAGGTTGGTGAACATCATCAGCGACAGCGGACCCGCCTCGGCCGGTTTGTCGACCTGGTCGGGGTACATGCGCCGAAAGACCGGGTCGGACGTGTATTGGCCGATCCCCTCCCCCTTCAGGAAGGGCAGGTAGCCGTGACGCAGGTCGCGGTCGCGCCAGGCCAGGCGCAGGGTGTCCAGGGTTACGACGATGGCGCTATAGCCGGCCGCCTCGGCGCGCTTGACGAAGCTCGCGGTGACCTGGCGGTCGCTGACCCAGTAAAGCTGGTACCACTTCGGGTGCTCCGAACCCAGCTCTTCGGCGACCTGCTCCATCGAGTAGTGGGCCGCCGTGCTGAGCAGCATGGGCACCCCCGTCGCTCGGGCCGCCCGCGCCGTCGCCAGCTCGCCGTCCGGATGCGCGATGAACTGCACGCCGACGGGGGCCAAAAAGAACGGCGTCGGCGACCTGAGCCCGAGCACCTCGACCGAAAGGTCGCGGTCCACGGGACCGGTGAGCATGCGCGGGCGCAGCCGCCAGCGATAGAACGCTTCGCGGTTGGCGCGCAGAGTTTCCTCCGACCCGGCGCCGCCCGCGATGTAGTCGAAGTTGGGCGCGGGAATGGATTCCCGAGCCCGCGCCTCCCACTCTTCCGGCGTGTAGGGCCACTCGTTGGGTCCACCGCCGAAGGCCTCCAGCATCAGCTGGGTCGCCAGGTCCATCCGATCAACCGTACCGCCCGCCAGCCTCCCCCCGCCGCGGCGGGGGGAGGTGACGGTCAGGCTAGATCGCGGCCGCGGGCTCGGCCCCCAGTCCGGTCTGCGCCCGAACGTCGATCTCGTGGAATTTGATCTCGGCCAGCCGGTCGGCCCGGACCAGCTCGCCGATCCAGGTGAACACGACCGCGCACAGGAAACCGAAGGGGATGCTGACGATCCCCACGTTGGCCAGCGGGAATGCGGGATGCGTCGGCACCGGCAGTGAGAAGCCCGGGCCGATGGTGTAGAGCCAGATCGACATCACGGTGCCTCCCAGCAGGCCCGCGACCGCGCCCCAGGTGTTGAAGCGCTTCCAGAAGAGTGTGAACAGGATGGCGGGCAGGTTGGCGGAGGCCGCGATGACAAAGGCGAGACCGGCGACCAGGGCCGCTGCATTGGTGGTGGCGCCAGCCTTGGAGGCGAGCCAGATCGCAATCAGCCCGACGACCGCGGCGGTGATCCGCGCCACCAGGACCTGTTCCCGCTCACTGACCTCGCCGTGCGCGATTCCGCGCCGGAGCACGTTGACGTAGAAGTCATGCGAAAACGCGCTGGAGGCCGCCAGCGTGAGACCGGCCACCACCGCCAGGATGGTGGCAAAAGCCACCGCCGCGATCAGTGCCAGCAGGAACTCGCCGCCGCCGGTGCCGAAGAAGCTGTTGCCGAGGAACTCGGCGAGCTTGGGTGCCGCCAGGTTGCTGTTCGGCGTCTTGCACGTGCTGCCGACAGCGCAGATATGCGCCTTGCCTACCAGCGTGGCGGCGCCAAAGCCCAGGAACGTGGTCATGATGTAGAAGCTGCCGATCAAGCCCATGGCCCAGGCCACCGAGGTACGGGCGGCACGTCCGTTGGGAACCGTAAAGAAGCGCATCAGGATGTGCGGCAAGCCCGCGGTGCCCAGGATCAGCGCCATGCCGAGGGAGACGTTCTCCAGCAGGGCCTTGTCGATGCCCCACACGGTTTCCTTGCCGTACTGGTACTGGATGCCGGGCTGCATGAAGTTGAGGCCGGACTTGGCGTCCTTGACGGACGCGATCTTGGTGAAGAAGTTGCCCAGGTTGAAGCCGAAGTGCAGCAGCACGAGGAAGCTGAGCAGGATGGCGCCGCCCATCAGCATCACGGCCTTGACGATCTGCACCCAGGTGGTGGCGACCATGCCGCCCGCGATCACGTAGATCATCATCAACAGGCCGACCAGGGTGATCGAGGGATCGAGCTTGGTGCCGAGGACCTCCCAGCTGAACCAGCCCTTGAGATTGCTATCCAGTGTCGGGATCAGGATCTTGATCAGCGAGCCGGCGCCGATCATCTGCGCCATCATGTAGCTCGCGCTGACCGCCAGCGTGGAGACGGCGGCCGCCGAGCGCACTGGCACCGGGCGCATCCGATAGGCCAATACATCCGCCATCGTGTACTTGCCGGTATTGCGCATGGGTTCTGCGATCAGGAAGAGCACCGTCAAGTACGCCACCAGCCAGCCGACGGAGTACATGAAGCCGTCGTACCCGTTGAAGGCGATGAGCCCGGCGATGCCCAGGAACGACGCCGCCGACATGTAATCGCCCGCGATGGCCAGTCCGTTCTGCCAGCCGGTGATACCACGACCGGCGGCCCAAAACTGCACCGTGGTGTTGGCGCGGCGCGCGGCCCAGCCGGTGATGACGAGCGTGATCCCGACCACGATCAGGAAGAGCAGCAGTGTGACGTTCATGACTGGACCCTCCGGCCCGCAAGCTCCCGCACGCGACTGGCCAGGGCATCGAACACCGTGTTGGCGCGCCGGATGTAGAAGAAGGCCAGCAGCCACGCCATCAGGAACTGGGAGAGTGCGAACAGGTAGGCGACGTTGACGTCACCGATCACGTTGGTACGCATGAAGCCGGTCGCTACCCCATTCAGAACCGGGAGCAGGAAGTAGTACACGAGGAAGAAAACGGTGGCTGGGATCACGAATTTCCAGCGCGCGCGCACGAGGTCCTTGAACTCGGCGGTGGCCTCTAGGCCCTCCCAGGCGGCCACCTCCTGGGGGGCATCGACAACCGGTGGCGTGGAAGCCGGGTCCGCGCCACCGGGGACAGGCTCGGTTGCCATCTCGCTCCTCCTGCGTACCGAGAGAATCAGCTACCGAATCTGTAGCACCTCCGCCGCCCGAGCTCCAAATCTAGTGCGTCATTTCAGCTAATTCGGCAAGAGCCCGCACCGGATTCGGTCCCAGCCGGCCGCTGAAGATCACCGTCGCCGGGCGCGCTTGGAGGAGTTTTCTCAAGCCTGCGTCAACATCGGACGGATTGCCGGCGGCAAAGAAGAGATCGAGGACCTCGTCAGTGACCGGCGCGGACGGATCGACACCGTAAAAATCGGTGATGGCTTTCATCTGTGGCAGGAAGCGGGTCAGCTGCGTCCGGGCGAGGTCGCGCGCGCGCTCGCGGTCGGCGTCGAGCGAGACCCACACGTCACAGCCCAGCTCAACCCCTTCGGGCAGCAGGCCTCGCACGTGTTCCAAGTAGCGCGTGTCCCAGGTGCCGGGCGGCCTTACCTCGTCGCACCAGCCGCCGCCCGCCGCCCGCACCATCTGCTCCCCGAAAGCGCCCAGGAAGACCGGCACCCGCGGGCGCGGCGGCTCCCAGTTGAGGCGCCGGCCGGCCAGCGTTTCCTGGACCTCTTCGGCCAGCGCACGGACGCGTTTGACCGAGTCGCGCCGCGGGACGCCCAGTGGCTCCAGGAACGATCCCCGTCCCACGCCGAGCACGGCCCGGCCTCTGGAGAGCTCGTCCAGGGCCGCCACGTTTTGGGCGGTGACCGCCGGGTGCACCAGGTAGGGATGGGTCACGTCAGGCCCTACCAGGACGCGCTCGGTGTGCTCGGCGACGAGCGTCAGGATCGGCCATACCGGCCGCCACCAGACGACGTCGTGGACGGTCAGCTCAGAGAATGCTCCATGGCTCTCGACGGCGCGCGCCAGGGCGGGGTACTCCCACATCGGGAACGACCCATGAAGCTGGACTCCGAACCTGGTCACCTCTTCGAAATAGTGCCCTTAACGTCTTGTTTCGGCGTTGCGAGCGCAGCTAGGCTCCGTGCGCATGCGGGGTAAGGCGCGCTTGGCGCCCTGGCTGATGGCCGTGCGGATCGTGCGCGCGCCGCTCTTGATGGTGGCTGCCATCACCCTCCTGGAGATGCTCGCCCGCACGCCGCTCGGTGTTCCCTACGAAGCCCGCGGCCTGTTCTACGTCTTGCTGGTGGCAGTGGCCGCCGCGACCGACGGGCTGCGGGCGGCACTGATCAGCAGCCTCTTCGCGGTTGCCTTCGCCGCCTACGCGCCCTACCTCGCCGGGACCGCTCCGGACGGGCGCGGCCTCTTTGCATTGGTCTTCTGCGCCGTCGTGGCAGCGCTCGTGGTGGGCGCTCTGCGCGAGCGCCAGATGCGCCTGGTCAACGCCCTGGAGGCCGAGCGCGAGCAGCTGCGGGCCAACGCGCGCGCCCTCTCGGACTTCATGAACGCGGCCGCCCATGAGCTGCGCACGCCGGTGACGGTGATCACCGGCTATCTCTCGATGCTGCAGGAGGGCAGCTTCGGCACGGCCCCACCGCGCTGGACGGCGGTGCTGGAGACGGTCGCCCGGCGGGCGGAGGAGCTCAGCGGCCTGGTCGAGGAGATGCTGCTGTCCGGCCGCGTCGATGCCGGCACCGTGCCCACCGCGCGCGTTGGGTTCGACCTGCGTAGAGCGGTGCAGGAGGCCGTCGAGCGCGCCGATCCCCGGGCCGCCCTGCTGCACGCCGACCTGACGGTGCAGCTGCCCTCGCACGCCTTACCCGTGGAGGCCGATCCCGAGCACGTGGCCCGGATCCTGGACACCCTGATCGACAACGCTCTCGACTACGGCGGCCGCCAGCCCTGGGTCCGGATCACGGCCACGGACGACGGCGACGCCCAGGTGCTCGTCGAGGACCACGGCCGCGGCATTCCGGCCGAGATGAAGGAGCGCATCTTCGATCGCTTCGTGCGCGCCGAAGACCCAGATAACACTCCGGTGCCGGGCTCCGGCCTCGGCCTGGCGATCAGCCGCGACCTGGCCGAAGGCCAGGGCGGAAGCCTGGCGCTGGTGAGATCCGAAGTCGGCGCGGGCAGCGTCTTCGTTTTCCGGCTGCCGGTCCGGCGCAGCCAGCCGGTCGGCGCCCGCTCATAGGCGGGCGCGCAGGCCGGCCGCGTCCAGACCCGCCAGCCCCAGCCTCTCGAGGCTGCGCCCGCTCTCGCGGAGATCGCGACCCAGAACTGTGCTCGCGAGATCGACGAAGGCGTCACTGAGCGGCGTCGGCAAGCCCAGCGCCCGCCCCAGCGAAGACCAGAGCACCAGCCCGAAGCCGACGTCCTCGACCAGGTAGCGATGCTCGAAGCCGAGTGGCTCGCGCCACACCGATTTGCGCTGCACCGTGCTGAAGGCGCCGGGCCCGTAGAACCAATCGGCGTCGTCGTAGTAATCCGATAAGGGCCAGTCGGCTGAGGTGTAGCCAAGCGCGCGGCGGAGCGCGATCCGCTCCGCGTCGAGCGCCGCCATCACCCGCCGGACTCCAGGCGTCGTGCCTTCGACGTGGATGTCGTAGGCGCCCAGAGTCTCGATGGGCCCCGCGTTCATCAGCACCAGCGGCGCGTGCAGGGCGCCGTTGGAGTTGAGCAGCGCCGCCGACAGCGCATCCTCGACCGGCTCCACCTCCGGGTACACGGCGGCCAGCACCCGCACTGCGTTCTCGGTTTCGGCGGCCGGGTAGACCCCGGTGGGCAGGTGGTGGGCGCGCATCGCCGTGCGCACCGAATTGCCGCCCTGGAAGCGGGCGCCGTAGGGCAGGGTGGCGGTCTCGGCCACGGGTGTGGCCAGCCGGCGGCCGGCGGGATAGGCGCCGAAGTTCCCGGGCAGCAGGCAGACCAGAGGGCCCGCAGGGAGCCGCTCGATGATCTCGGCCTGGGCCGTGGCGGGCATCGGCACCAGCACCAGGTCGGCGTCGCGAGCGGCGTCGCGAGGGTCGTCGGTGACCTCGGCCAGCCTGGCGACACCCTCGCCTGCCACCCCCGAGAGGACGATCTCACCGGTCCGGAAGACCTCGGCGAAGCGCTCGCGGTTGCGCAGGGAGAGCCGGACCTGCCGACCGCGGAGAGCCAGGTCGGCGGCGGTGGCCAGGGCACCGTGGCCGCCGCCGATGACGGCGACCTTCACTCCAGCTCGGCGACGATGCGCGCGGGCGCGCCGTCGGAGCCCACGATCGGCACCGGCAGCGCGTAGGCGCGGAAGCGGCGTCCGGCCACCCGGTCCAGGTGAGCCAGGTGCTCGGCGATCAGGACACCGTTGCCCAGGAGGAGGCGGTGCACCGGCCAGTCGAAGCCCGGCGGGCGTTCGCCGCGTTCGGGCACGTCGGGCGTGGCCACGTCCAGCGCCACCAGCTTGACGCGGCGCTCCAGCAGCCAACGCGCTGCCTCCAGGGTTAGATAGGGATGCAGGTGGTAGCGGTCGTGATCGGTCGTGAACCAGCGGTCCCAGCCGGTTCTGATGAAGACGAGGTCGCCGGCCTCGACCGGCGGCCCGCCGGACTCCAGGTCGGCGACCGTCACCTCCTCCAGCGGCCCGCGCTGCACCTCCAGGCAGACGGCCGGGCCATGCACGCGGTCGAGGTCCAATGCGTCGATGGCTTCGCCGTCGCGGACGAAGTGCAGCGGCGCATCAAGGTGGGTGCCGGCGTGCACGGCGGCGGAGATGCAGGTCACGTTGACACCGCGCTCGTCGATTCGGATGCAGCGCTCGACCTTGACCGGCGGGAACAAGCTCTGGCTGAACATGCCGTGGCTGTAGGGCTGGGAGAGATCGATCAGCACCGGCGCCAGAGCTCCGCCGCCAGTGCCAGCACCGGCACCGCATGGCGTCCGGCCGCGGCGACCGCGCGCACCGCGTCGAGGGCGCGCACCGCCTGGCGGGGCCCGAAACCCAGTCCGGACTCGAAGTGCAGGGTGGCCTCGCTGCGGCCGCTGCCCGCGTTGACGATCTCCAGGAAGCGGTCGCGCTGCAGGCCCTCGGCTTCGGCCACGCCCACCGTCTCCCGCGCCGCCAGCCAGCAGGTCGCGGCCACCGCCAGGTCGAAGTGGTCGAGGTCGCAGCGCACGCTGCCGGTGCTGCCGCCCCAACCAGCCACCACCTCGTAGACGCGGGTGAAGTCCTCTTCGCCGGGCACCAGCGTCCAGAGCTGCCCCACCAGGGCGACCAGCGGGATGGGAATCTGCCTCTCGGCCGCGAGCGCCGTCGCGATACCCACGTCCTTCAGCATCAGGCCTGCTCCGAAACCGCTGCTGTAGGCGCCGGTCAGGATGTCGCGGGGGAACTTGACCTCGCTGTTCTGCGTGCGCCCGATTCCGGCGTTCAGGCGTTTGACGACGCCCTCCGGCCGGTGGCCGGCGTAGCGGCCGATCGCCACAGCTTCGGAGGTCGCGCTCAGCGCCACCGCTGACAGCGCGTTGTTGAGCGCCTTGGCGGCGTGGCCGGAGCCCGACGGCCCGGCGTGGAAGATGTGTGAGGCGAAAGCTTCCAGGATCGGTCGGGCCGCCTCCAGGTCCGAGACCTCGCCGCCCACCATGGCGGTCAGCGTGCCCGCCTCGGCGCCGGCCACGCCGCCGCTGACCGGCGCATCGACCATCCGGCGCCCCAGGGCGCGGGTCACGCTGGGCAGCGACGAGGTCAGGTCGATCAGCAGCTCGACCTGGGGCAGCTCCCTCACCACCGCCTTCACCACGGCCGCATCGGGCAGGCTGAGCAGGACGGCGGCGGCGCCGGCCGCCGCGGCGGCCGCATCTGCCGCCACCTCGTAGCCGGCTGCGGCCATCCGCTGCCGGGCCTCCGGCTCCAGGTCGTAGACCACGAGCTGGTGGCCGGCGTCGCGCAGGCGCGCGGCGATCGGCGTTCCCATGCGCCCCGTGCCGATCAGGGCGAGCCGCATCCCCGGGCATCAGAATAGGTCCTCGGAGCATGGCCACCACGCAGACGCACCCGGCGGGGCCCAAGGCCGACCCCGATGACCTGCTGGGCCTCGATCGCCAGCTCTCGGACGAGGAGCGCCTGATCCGGGACAGCGTGCGCGGGTTCGTGCGCAGCCGGGTGCTGCCCGGCCTCGAGGAGTGGTTCGAAAAGGGCGTCTTCCCGCAGGAGATGGCGCGCGAGATCGGCGACCTGGGCCTGCTCGGCATGCACTTGCAGGGCTATGGCTGTGCGGGCGCCGGCGCCACCAGCTACGGGCTGGCCTGCCTGGAGCTGGAGGCCGGCGACTCCGGCTTCCGCTCCTTCGTCTCCGTGCAGGGCTCGCTGTCCATGTTCCCGATCTGGGCTTACGGCTCCGAGGAGCAGAAGCAGGAGTGGCTGCCCAAGATGGCGCGCGGCGAGGTGATCGGGTGCTTCGGCCTCACCGAGCCCGATGCCGGCAGTGATCCCGGCAGCATGCGCACCAGCGCCCGCAAGGCCGGGGCCGATTGGGTCCTCAACGGCAACAAGCTGTGGATCACCAATGGCGGCATCGCCGGCGTGGCCGTGGTCTGGGCGCGCAGCGAGGATGGCGTTTTCGGCTTCCTGGTGCCGCGCGGCACCAAAGGCTTCGCGACCCGTGACATCCACCGCAAGCTCTCTCTGCGCGCCTCAGTGACATCCGAACTGATCCTGGAGGACGTGCGCCTGCCCGACAGCGCGCGCCTGCCCGGCGTGCGCGGCCTGAAGGGTCCTCTGTCGTGCTTGAACGAGGCGCGCTACGGCATCGTCTGGGGCGTGATGGGGGCGGCCCGCGCTTGCTATGAGTCGGCGCTGGAATATGCGAAAACGCGCGCGCAGTTTGGCAAGCCGATCGGGCAGTTCCAACTGACGCAGCGCAAGCTGGTCGACATGCTGGTCGAGATTCAGAAGGGCACTCTGCTGGCGCTGCACCTGGGCCGCCTGAAGGATGCCGGACTCTTGGCGCCCGAGCAGGTCTCGCTGGGCAAGCTGAACAACTGCCGGGAGGCCCTGGCCATCGCGCGCGAGGCGCGCTCAATCCTGGGCGCCAACGGCATCACGCTCGAGTACCCGGTGATCAGGCACATGAACAACCTGGAGTCTGTCTTCACGTACGAGGGCACCAACGAGGTGCACACGTTGGTGCTCGGCGAGCTGATCACCGGGCTACCCGCTTACCGGTGACCGAAGAGACCAAGCCCGAGGAGGAAAAGAAGCCAGAGGGCGAGGAGTCGAAACCGGTCGAGCCGCCGCCCGACCGGGAGTCGACCAGCGAGGGAACGGTCACCATCGGGCGCACGCGCGTGCCTTACCGCGCGGTCGCCGGCACTTACACGATGAAGGAGGAGGACGGCACTCCCAAGGCCACCTTCTTCTACGTCTCCTACACGCGCACCGGCGTGCGCAACGCCTCGCAACGGCCGGTGACATTCGCATTCAACGGCGGCCCTGGATCCTCGTCGGTGTGGCTGCACATGGGATTGTTCGGGCCGCGCCGGGTGCCGCTGGGCGACGCCGACACGCCGCCGGCGCCGCCATATCGCGCCATCGAGAACGAGTTCTCGATCCTCGACCTCAGCGACCTGGTGATGATCGACCCGGTCTCGACCGGTTTCTCGAGGCCAGTCAAGAAGGACGAGGCCAAGGAATTTCACGGTCTCGAGGAGGACACCGAATCGGTCGGCGAGTTCATCCGGCTATGGACGTCGCGCAACCAGCGCTGGGAGTCGCCCAAGTTCGTTATGGGCGAGAGCTACGGCACCACGCGGGCGGCCTCGCTGGCCGGCCACCTCACCGACAAGCTGGGCATGTACGTGAACGGTGTGGTGCTGATCTCGACCATCCTGCTCTTCCAGACCGCGCGGCCCGACCCGGGCAACGACCTGCCCTACGTGTTGATGCTCCCGACCTACGCCGCCACCGCCTGGTACCACGGCCTGCTCGACCGCCGCCGGTGGAAGACCGTGCGGTCGCTGACCGACGAGGTGGAGAGTTTCGCCCTGGGCGACTACGCATCGTTCCTGATGCGCGACGGCCGCACATCCGATTCCGAACGAACATCGGTCGCCGAGCGCCTGGCGCGTTACAGCGGACTCGACCTGGGCTTCGTGGAGCGCTGCGACCTGCGGGTTTCGCCACAACGGTTCTTCAAGGAGCTGCTGCGCGGCCGCCGGCGCACCACCGGGCGACTCGACACCCGCTACACCGGCATCGACCGCGACGCCGCCGGCGAGCAGCCGGAATACGACCCGGCCTATTCGATGATCCAGGGCATCTACACCGCCGCCATCAACGACTACATCCGGCGCGACCTCGGATTCGACAGCGACCTGATCTACGACATCATCTCGGAGAAGGTGCGCCCCTGGAAGTGGGGCGAGCAGGGCGACGGCAAGTACCCGGAGGTGGTCTCGCCCCTGCGCAGCGCGATGAATCGCAACCGGCGCATGCGAGTGCTGGTGGCGTCGGGCTACTACGACCTGGCCACGCCATATTGCGCGGCCGAGTGGACGTTCGACCACATGCAGCTGGACGCCGAGCTGCGCGGCAACCTGTCCTTCAAGCGCTACGAAGCAGGCCACATGATGTACGTGCACGAGCCCTCGATCCGGCAGCTGCGCAGGGATTTGGGCGAGTTCGTGGAGCACGCGCTGCGGAGCTGATCCAGACGCGGCGCCTCGACCTCAAGTCGATGTCGGCGGCGTCCATGGAGGCCGTGCTCGACGGCGATTTCGAGCGCGCCGAACGCCTGCTGGGCGTCCGACTGCCAGAGTTCTTCCGTGGCGAGCGGTGGATTCACCTGCGCTACCGGCTGGGCATGGTGCGCGCCGATCCGGACGCCCTGCCCTGGTTGACGCGGCTGATGGTTCGCCGCGCCGGCGCGGAGGCCGTCGGGCATGTCGGGTTCCACGAGCCGCCGCTGCGCGGCCGCGACTGGGTCGAGGTTGGCTACACCGTCTTCCCCGAACATCGCCGGCAGGGCTACGCCGAGGAAGCGGTCCGGGGGTTGTTCGACTGGGCGGCGACCCGCGGCGTGCGCCGCTTCCGGGCCTCCGTGGGGGCCTGGAACCAACCCTCCCTCAACCTGGTGCGCAAGCTGGGCTTCCACCAGACCGGCACGCAGGTCGATGACATCGACGGCGAGGAGCTGGTTTTCGAGACCGACTGGCCGTAGTCAGGCAGCTGACGTCAGCTCAGGTCTGACCGCTGGCGGCGGCCGCACCATCAGCAGTTCTCCGGTTTCCAGGCTTGCCAGGCGCCAGCCACCCTCATGAACCATGCGGTGATGCCAGTAGCAGAGCAGCACCTGGTTCTCTAAATCGGTCGGTCCGCCCTGCGCCCAGGGTTTCAAGTGGTGGATGGTGCGCCCGGCGCGGTCGCAGCCCGGGCATCCGCAGACGCCCTTATCCCGGCTCTCCAATGCTTTGCGTCCCGCAGGAGTGACCACCCGCCGCGCGCGACCGACGTCGACCACTACCGACTTGGAGTCCAGCACAACCCGACGCACGCTGCAGTCGCAGAGCAGGCGCTCCACTGTGGGCCGAGCGAGGATCGGCGCGCCCTGGATCTCGCCCCCCGCCGCGGCCTTGGCGGCTAACAGCGTATCTAGGCTCACGGTCACGTTGACGCTGGTGGTCTGACGACCGGACAGGTGCTCGGCCACCGCATCGTGCAGCCGCTGCGGAAAGGTGCGCGCATCGCCCCGCTCCCGCCGCTGCGCATGCGGGGCCAGCGCGGCCCGCAAGGCGCTGCCGGTGACCGGCTCCAGGCGGCCCCAGATCGTGAACATACCGTCCCGCCGGCGCCGGATCATGAGCTCGCGCTTTTCGTGCAGCTCCTCAGCCTCGGCGGCGACACCTGCAGCGTCCTCGGCGTGGCGGTAGCTCTCGCAGGTGTAGTGGAAGCGGTTGACCGTCTCCGCGCGCGCCCTCAGCAGAAGCTTGGCCTCATCAATGGGCCGGTCCTTGAGAGCTTCGGCTGTGCGGGCCAGCACCACCAGGTGGGCGAACCCTATCTCGCCCTTCTCCAGGGCTGCCACCGCGAGCGAAAGGCGGTCCAGCTGGCGGCCGACCGTGATCCGGTCGCGGACCATGCCTTCGCCCATGCCGAAGGTGACCCGCAGCCAGTCGACCGGATTGAAGAAGCCGTACTTCTGATGCTCGCCGCTGGCCGCCACTTCGGCTGCCAAGCGCGACCACTCCAGCTCCTCATGGTCGATGTTGAGACGCCGACGGCCTAGCTCTTCGAGCTTGGGAGCCAGCGGGTACTGAGCGAGCGGGCTTGACGGCCCCGAATACACGTTCGTAGTATAGCAAGTTTAGCGAACGCATGTTCGCCGCCTTAAACACGCATGCGTACGATGGTCGGCCACATATCCGTGGCCCGCGTTGTCGGAATCGGTTTCCCTATGCTGCCCCACCATGGCCGGGCCCAAGATCACCTACATCGGGGCCGGCAGCTCCGTCTTTGCCGCCCAGCTGATTCGCGATCTGGTCGCCACCCCCGGACTCGACGGCGGCACGTTTGCCCTGGTCGACATCGATGCCGAGCGGCTCGACCTCTCGCGGCGCCTGACCGAGAAGGTCATCGCGGTGTCTCACAAGGATTGGCAGGTGGTCAGCTCCACGCAGCGCGAGGAGCTGCTGCCAGAAACCGACTACCTGATCAACTCGATCGAAGTCGCCGGACTGGCCTGCGTCGACTACGACTACGAGATCCCGCTCAAGTACGGGGTCGACCAGTGCATCGGCGACACCATCGGCCCGGGCGGCATCTTCAAAGCGCTCCGCACCGGCCCCGAATGGCTGCAAATCGTGGCCGACACCCAGCGCCTCGCGCCCGAGGCCGTGGTCATGAACTACACCAATCCGATGTCCATCCTGACCCTGGCGGCGGCGCGCACCGCGTCAGTGCCGGTGGTCGGTCTCTGCCACAGCGTGCAGGGCACTTCCAGGCTGCTCGCAACCTTCCTGGGCGTGCCATACGAAGAGCTCCAGTGGCGCTGCGCGGGAATCAATCACAACGCCTGGTTCACCACCCTCGAGCATCAAGGACAAGACCTCTACCCGCGCCTGCGCGAGCTGGCGCAGGACCCCGCGATCTACGAGCAGGAGCCGGTGCGGTTCGAGGTGATGCTCCACCTGGGCGCGTTCGTGACCGAATCGAGCGGCCACTTCTCGGAATACGTCTCCTACTTTCGCAAGCGCCCCGATCTCATAAGGCGCTACGCGCGCTCGGGCTATCGGGGCGAGTCCGGCTTCTACGCCCGCAACTGGCCGCGCTGGCGACAAGAAAACGCCGACCAAGCACGCGCCCTGCTGGCCGGGACGAAGCCGATCGAGCTCTTCCGTGGACATGAGTACGCGTCCTACATCGTGGAAGCGATCGAGCTCGACCGCCCGGCCGAAATCCACGGCAACGTGACCAACAAGGGTTCGATCACCAATCTCCCTGCAAGCGGCAACGTCGAGGTCGCCTGTCGCATCGACGCCGGCGGCATCCAGCCTCAGCCGTTCGGCCCGCTGCCCGAGCAGCTGGCCGCGCTGAACCGCGCCCACATGGCGGTGCACGAGCTGGTGGTGCAGGCGCTGATCGACCGGGACCGGGAAAAGGCGCGGCTCGCGCTGATGCTTGATCCGCTCACGGCGGCCGTGTGCTCGCTGGAGGAGATCAGCCGCCTGTTCGACGAGATGTGGGCCGCGGAGCAGCCCTACTTGACAGCCTTCGAATAGACGGGCACGCCCGCAACCATGGCCAAGGCGGGCATGCCCATTCCTTCCAATACGCCGCCGTACCAGGAACTGGCAACGACCGAGAGGCTATCGGTGCGCGTCAGCGACTGGCACGCGGGCGCCGCGCACGTCGAGCGCGCCCAGCAACCGAGTGGTCGCCGCCGCCACCTCGTCGATCGCCGCGTCGAAGACCGCCTGGTTGTGCGGGGCGGGTTTGCCGAAGCCGCTGACCTTGCGCACGAACTGGCGCGCAGCCTCCCGCACCTCGGCGTCGTCGGCGATCTCGGCGCCCTCCCGCAGCCGCTTGATAGAACGGCACATCAGCGCGCCACCGCGAAGAAGCAGCCGAGGTGGTCACCATCGCGCTCCTGCAGATAGGCCAGCCCCAGCCAGAGCCCCGGAGCCACCTCGCGTACCTCGTCCTTGACCGAGCGCACCAACGGCGGGTTTCCATGGTGGTCGTAGTTGAGCTGCAGGGCCTCGAAGTCGCCCGCCCTCGACGGCCCGACGTAGGTGTCGAAGCGGAACCAGTTCAGCTTCTCGCCCAGCACCCGGTTGACGCCCTCGCCGTGCATGGCGTCGTGGTGCTCGAATGTCTTGCCCTGCCAGAGCGTCCCCGCCAGCGCCCGCAGCCAGCGGGCCACATGCGCCTCCTGGGCTCGGGGTACGGCCAGCATGCGCCCGCGCAGCCGTCCGTCGAGTTCCGCTACCTCGGGAGTGCGACCCGACTTGTACAGCTCCATCAGCTGGTCGGGATTCATGGCGACCAGGTCATCCAGCGTCACCTCAGGCCGTGTCTTCACGGCCCCCGAGGTTAGCGCGTGTAGCGCAGGGCGTACGCGGGCGCCCGCAGCCCGGATTTCAGGTCGGGGCTGTCCTCGGGCGGCGCGGTTGCCAGCAGGAAGGGCACCACCCCCGCCCAGTGCGGCAGGTCGTGGTCCTCGGCCGGGTCCTTGGGCGGCCCGCTGCGCACCTTGGCCGAGAACTCCCGGATCGGCAGCCGGACGATGGTGGTGGCCGCGGCCTCCTTCTCGGTCGGCCACCGGCAGTCGGCCCAGCGGCCGCGGGCCACGTGCTCGACCACCGCTTCGAAGGCGCGCATCTTCTCCTCTTGCCCCGTGACCTCGAGCGCACGTCCCATGACCACCGCCGAGCGGTAGTTCATGGAGCTGCTGAAGGCCGAGCGGGCCAGCACCAAGCCGTCGACGATGGTCACGGTCAGGCAGACGTCCACGCCCGCCTTGAGCGTCGTCAGCATCCGTGAGATCGGTGAACCGTGGATGTAGACCACGTCTCGGTCCCGGGCGTGAATGGTGGGAATCACGTAGGGCCGGCCCTCGAAGTTGAATCCCAGGTGGCAGATCAGCCCCTCATCCAGGATCTGGTCGAGGACTTCCCGCCGGTAGCGCGCCCGTTCGGGATGGCGGACGACCCGCATCGCCGGGCTGCTCGGCCGGCCGCGCGCCGATTTTTGTTCTACTACATCAGACACTTTGTGCCAATACTTTAGTCGAACATGATCAGCGGACAGGGCGCGGGCGGGATCGCCGACAGCGCGGAAGCGGCGATGCGCGCGGGCCGCTTGCGCCCCGGCGACCGGCTGCCGCCGGTTCGCGAGCTGGCGGGCCGGCTGCGCGTCAGTCCGACCACCGTGGCCAGCGCCTACCGCGTGCTGCGCCTGCGGGGGCTGGTGACCGCGGCCGGGCGCCGGGGCACGCGGGTGGCCGCCCGGCCCCCCATTGCCGAGGCAGGCACGGCGGCGGCACCGGAGGGAGCCCGGGAGCTGTGGCTGGGCAACCCCGATCCCGCCCTGCTGCCCGACCTGGTTCCGGTGCTGGCTCGTCTCGGCGAGGTGAAGCGGCTTTATGGGGAGCCCGCCAACCGGCCGGAGCTGCTGGAGCTGGCTGCGGCCGGGTTCCGAGCCGACCACATCGCCGCCGATCACCTGGCGGTGGTGGGAGGCGCCCTGGACGGGCTCGAGCGCTGCCTGGGCGCACACCTACGGGCCGGGGATCGCGTGCTGATCGAGGACCCCGGCTACGCGGCCGTCTTCGACCTGGTCGCCGCGCTCGGCCTGGAAGCCGTGCCCGTCGGCGTCGACGATCACGGTCCACTGCCGGGCGAGGTGGAACGGGCGCTGCGCGGGCGGGTGGCGGCGGCCATCTTCACGCCCCGGGCTCAAAACCCCTTCGGTTCGGCCTACGACGGCCGCCGTGTACGCGAGCTCGGCCGCCTGCTGGCGGCCCACCCCGAGCTGCTGGTGGTGGAGGACGACCACGCGGGCCCGGTGGCGGGCGCTCGGGCGCGCTCGGTCAGCCAGGGCCGCCGGCGCTGGGCGGTGGTGCGCTCGGTCTCGAAGTCGCTGGGGCCCGATCTCCGCCTGGCCGTGATGACCGGCGACCCGGTGACCGTCTCCCGCGTCGCCGGCCGCCAGCAGATCGGCGCCGGCTGGGTCAGCCATGTGCTGCAGCGCGCGGTGGTCGAGCTTTGGACGGACAGGTCAGTTGCCCGCCGCCTGGAGCGGGCGGCCGCCGAATACGCTCGCCGCCGGGCGGAGCTGGTGGCGGCGCTGCGCCGGGTCGGCCTGCAGGCCCACGGGGCCTCCGGCCTCAACGTGTGGGTGCCGGTGCCGGACGAGGATGCGGCTCTGCGGCGGCTGGCGGCGGAGGGCTGGGCGGTGGCCCCAGGGCGGCGCTACCGGATCCAGGCCGGCCCCGCGATCCGGATCTCGATCGGGTCGCTCAGAGACGGCGAGGCCGCGCTCATCGCGCACGCCCTGGCGGGAGCGGGCACGTCCGGCCTGACGCGCTCTGCCTAGCCCACGGCTCCGCGCAAGCGGGGAGGGGGTTTCGGCGTTATCACGGGCATGGCGCGAGCCCTAACGATCTTTTTGGTCGGCGTGATCGTGGTGATCACATTCGGCGCCTTTGCCCGGGATGTGCTCGGCCTGAGCTGCGTAGGACCGGTTCTCCCCGTCTGGGGCTGCCTCAGCGAGCCGCTGCCCGACACCGTGCCCGGCAACCTGGGCATGCTCTGGTACGGGTTCCTGGCCGTGGTCGGTTTCGCGATCTGCTACGTGATCCGCGACATCGTCTATCTGGTGGGCCAGGCCATCGGCCGCAGAGCTTTCCCGCGCCTTGCAAAGGCCGCCGGCGTGGCCGCCGAAACGCCCCCGCGCAGCTACCGAATTCGCTAGAAAGCACAAAGAAAATTCCTTATCAGGCTTGACCGGAGCGTCGCGTTCGTTTACAAGGACGCTGCGGATTCAGTTCACGTCCTTACAGGAGGTTTTCATGGCCAAGTGGAACAAGCTGGCACTGAACATCGTGATGGTGGTGTTCGGTGTGCTGATGATCGTGGGCGGGCTTCTCGCCAGCGTGGGAACCACGATCTTCCCGTTCGATTCGCTGATCGGCACGCGCGCGACCATCGGGGCTGTCGCCTTCGGCGCAGGCCTCGCATTGGCCGGCATGCAACCAGCTGTGCCCGCGACCTGGGTCCGCGCCGGACTCTTCTACTGCGTTCTCGACGTCCTGTATGAAGTCGTCAACCTGTTCTGGCTGGGCGGCGCCGGCGTCAGCATCGTGAGCCTGCTCATCGCGCTGATCCTCGGCGGTCTGCTCATCTTCCTCTACCCGTCGCGCGGCGACCTTTGGCCGCGCAGCGTCAACACCGCTCCGGCGCGCGTCTAACCCAAGAACTTTTCGGGAGGCGGACTCACAACCACCGAGTCCGCCTCCCAATCGCACGTCACCGTAACCGGCCCGTTGCGCATGCGCAGCCGGTGGCCCGCCACTTGGACTTTCAGCTGATCTAAGTCCCCCGCGCGCACTTCGGGCAGCGCGCGCCGCAGGGCCAGCAGGCCGCGGTACCACTCCAGCATCTCCGCGTGCCCGCGCTCCGCGCGCTCCGCCCAGCGCAGGCGCGACGCCTCCAGGGTGGATTCCGCCTGGGGGTCGGGCACCTGCTCGGGCGACCAACCGAAGCTCGCGAATTCGCGCACGCGACCTTCCGAGGTGGCGCGCGCCAGTTCGGGATCGGTGTGCGATGAGAAATAGAGGAATGGGGTCGACGCTGCCCATTCCTCGCCCATGAAAAGCAGTGGCACGAAGCCTCCGCATAGCACCAGCGCGGCCGCCATCCGCAAGCGGGCCGGCGATATCATGGCTGCGGTTCGCTCGCCGCGCGCCCGGTTGCCGATCTGGTCGTGGTTCTGCGAGCAGGCCACGAACTTCTCGCCACCGAGCGCGTGCGGACGACCGTGGCGGCGAGCACGATGCTCAGAGTAGAGACCGTCGTAAACGTAGGCCCCGCGCAGCGCTTTGGCGAGCTGTTCGGATGAACCGAAATCGCGGTAATAGCCGACCCGTTCCCCCGTGAGCAGCGCGTGGAGGGCGTGATGGATGTCGTCGGCCCACTGCGCATCGAGGCCGTAGCCGCCTCGCTCGACCGGAGTCACCAATCGGGGATCGTTGAGGTCGGATTCGGCGACCAGGAAGCGCTCGCCCGGTGTGTGCGCGCGCAGCTCCTCCAGGATGTGCAGGGCAGAGCGGTCGAAGATCGCATGCACGGCGTCCAGGCGCAGGCCGTCGAGGTGGTAATCGCGCAGCCACATCTGCGCGTTCTGGATGCAAAAATCGCGCACCGGTGCCGAGTCTCGCCCGTCGAAGTTGACCGCGTCGCCCCAGGGCGTGCTGTAGCGATCGGTGAGGTACGGACCGAAGCGCGAAAGGTAGTTGCCCTCCGGACCGAAGTGGTTGTATACCACGTCCAGCACCACCGCCAGCCCTCGCGTATGCGCTTCGTCCACGAGCTTCTTCAAGCCTTCGGGGCCTCCGTAAGCGTGATGCGGCGCCCAGAGGTCCACGCCGTCGTAGCCCCATCCGCGGTCGCCCGCAAACTCGCACACGGGCATGAGCTCGATCCCGCCCACTCCCAACTCGACCAGGTGGTCGAGATGCTCCACCGCGCCCGCGAACGTCCCGGCGGCGCTGAAGGTGCCGACGTGCAGCTCGTAGAGGACGAGGTCGCGCAGCGGCCGGCAGCGCCAGGCCTGGTCATGCCAATCGAAGCGGCTGTGGTCGACGGTGCGCGAGGGCCCGTGCACCCCCGCCGGCTGCCACGGCGAGCGGGGGTCGGGGAGGCGGTCGCCGTCCAGCACGTAGCTGTAGTCGGTGCCGTGTACGGCTTCGGCCTCGGCGCCATACCAGCCTCGCTCGCCTGGTGTCATGGGTAGGCGGCGGCCGCCGAGCTCCAACTCCAGGCGGTGGGCTTTGGGTGCCCAGACTTCAAATCTCAACGAGTTAGCAGGGCCACCGGGAAGCTCTCCAGGACCTCACCGACCGCCACCTCGCCGCCCTCCAGCTCGCGGCCGCTCAGCTGGTCGCGCCAGTGGCCGACCGGCAGCTGCAGGGTGGTGTCGCTCCAACCGCCGGCGAGCCCGATGACCAGCCGCGGGGCCAGCGTTATGCAGGCGCCGCCGCGGATGAAGGCCACGAGGTGCTCGGCCTTGGCGCCGCGTGCGCGCAGCGCTTGGTAGGAGGCGTCGACGAAGAGGTCCGGCCGCCGCCGCCGGAGCGCCAGCGCCCGGGAGACAAGAAGGAGCTTGGGCAGGCCCTCGTCGAGGCGTTCCCAGGCCTGCTCCACCGTCATCGCCGCGGACTCCTCGAGCAGCCGCACGCGCAGCTCGAAATCGACCGGGCGGCGGTTGTCGGGATCGACGAGGCTCAAATCCCAGAGCTCGCTGCCCTGGTAGAGGTCGGGGATGCCGGGAGCGGTCAGCGCCAGCAGCTTCATCGAGAGCGAGTTCATCCAGCCCGCCATCCTGAGCGGCGCCACGAAAGCGTCGAGGTCGCCAGTGAACTCGGGGTCGCTGAGGCAATCGGTCACGAACCCGCCCAAGGCTTCGTCGTAGTCGGGATTGGGATCGATCCAGGAGGTGTGCGCCTTGGCCTCTTTGCTGGCCTTCTCCATGTAGGCGAGGGCGCGGTCGAGAGGCAGCGGGTGGGCGCCCACCAGCGTCTGATAGAAGAGGTACTCGGAGTTGCGGTCGGGCCACTGGCCGGTCCGGTGGCGGGCGTTTATCTGGGACCAACGGCCGACCGCCCGCGCCCACTCGCCCGGCACCTCCGAGAGCAGCGCGAGCCGCGCGCGCACGTCCTCGCTCCGCTTGGTGTCGTGCGTTGAAGTTGCGAGCATGGTGTGCGGCCGCTTCTCGGCGACCGCCGCGCAGGCCGCGTGGAACTCCTCCAGCGTGGTGCCAAAGCGACCCGGGTCGCCTCCCACCTCGTTAAGCGCCAGCAGCCGGTTGTAGTTGTAGAAGACGGTGTCCTCCAGCCCCTTCGCCATCGCGGGCGAGGAGGTCTGCTGGAAGCGCGCCACGAACTCCGCCTCGTGCACGCCGGCGTGCTCGAGCAGGAGGACGTCGCCCAGGAAGTCGAAGAGCTGGCCGTCCAGGTCCGGCCGGAGCTCCTTGGCCGCCGCCACCGCCTCTCGCACGTAGCGGCGGTCGGCGTCGCTCAACCGGTGCTCCAGCGGGCGCACGTAGGTGCGGTAGACGGGCAGGCAGGCGATCGTTTCCCGCACCGCCTCGGTCAGCTCGTGGCGCGTGTAGTCGCGGTACTCGCGGTTGGCCTCGCAAACGTTGACGAAGGCCTGCACCAACCGGTTGACGTCGGCGCCGAGGATCTGGCGCAGGATGCGCCTCTTGGTCTCGTAGACCAGCTCCGGGTATTCGTGGTGCAGGCCCGTGAAGCGCTCATAGGCGCTGGTGAGCGCCCGCTCGCCAGCCGGGTCGATGTAGAGACCCAGAACCCGGTTCATGAACTCGTAGCCGGTGCTGCCGGCCACCGGCCAGGTCTCGGGCAGCTCCTCGCCGGCGGCCAGGATCTTCTCGACCACCACCCAGGCCCGGCCCGAGCGATTGTGCAGGCGCCACAGGTACTGCTCGGGGTCGCGCAGGCCGTCCGGGTGGTCGATGCGCACGCCGTCGAGCACTCCTGAGGCCAGCCAGCTCAGCAGCGCGGCGTGCGTGGCCTCGAAGACTGGCTCGTCCTCCACCCGCACACCGATCAGCGAATTGATGTCGAAGAAGCGCCTGTAGTCGAGGTCCTGGCCGGCCATCCGCCAGCGCGCCAGACGGTAGTTCTGGCGGTCGAGCAGACCGTCGAGCCGATCCGCCGAGCCGGTGATCCAGCCCACCACGCCGTCGACGCCTCGGGCAGCCAGCGGGTCGAACGCCAAAAGCTCGGCCAGCCTCTCCCGGATCGACTCCTTGGTGCGGTGCCGGGCCTCGGCTTCGTGCACCTGGGCCGGGGCCAGTTCCGGCAGCGCCCGGCATTCCTCGGCCAGCGCGTGCAGCTCGCGGCTGTGCGTGCGCTTGGCCGCCGCCTCCAGCAGCGCGTCCAGGCTGGCGGGGGCGATCGGGAACTCGTGCTGGTGGTAGCGGACCAGGAAGGAACCGCCCTCGCGCGCCAGCACCAGCTCGCCGGCTTTCAGGACGCGGCCATAGTGGTCGCCGAGGACGGGAAGCAGGATCACGTTCCGGAGCCGCCGCTCGGGGGCGTCCCAGGAGACGTCGAAGTAGAGCGCGTACTTCGACGAGGGACCGTTCTCGAGCACGTCCCACCACCAGGCGTTGTGCCGGCCGGCCATCGCCATGTGGTTGGGCACGATGTCCAGCACCTGGCCCAGCCCGGCCTCGCCCAGCGCCGTGCACAGGCGGCGCCACCCCTCATCCCCGCCCAGCTCGACGTTGACGCGCGTCGGATCGACCACGTCATAGCCGTGAGTGCTGCCCGGCGCCGCCTGCAGGTACGGGGACGCGTAGAGGTGGGTGACCCCCAGCCGGGCCAGGTAGCGCGCCTGGCCCGCCGCCTGCTCGAAACCGAACTCCGGCGTCAGCTGCAGGCGGTAAGTGGAAAGCGGATGCCGGCTATTCAACCCGGCGCAGGAGGCACAGCGAACGGTCGGCGACGGGCACCTTCTGGCCCGCGCGGTAGAAGCGGGGCAGTGATTCCACGGTGTCGAGGATGCGTATCCAGCGGGCGCCGAACTCGCCGCGCGGGAGCATGAACTCGAGCGGTTCGTGGTGCGCGTTGAACATCAGGAAGAAGCTGTCGTCCATCACGTGCTGGCCGCGCTGGTCGGGCGAGGAGATCTGATCGCCGTTGAGGAACACGGCCAGCGATTTGGCGAAGCCGTTGGTCCAGTCGTCCATCGTCATCTGGCCGCCGTCCGGCTTGAACCAGACGATGTCGAGCAGCTGCTCACCGTGGATGTCGCGGCCCTGGAACCAGCGCCGGCGGCGGAAGATGGGATGCTCGCGGCGCAGCTGAAGGGCACGCTCGGTGAACAGCAGCAGCCCGTCATCGCGGTGCTCCCAGTCGTAGTAGGAGAGGTCGTTGTCCTGGCAGTAGCCGTTGTTGTTGCCGTGCTGCGTGCGCCCGATCTCGTCGCCGCCGAGCAGCATGGGCACCCCCTGCGAGAAGAGCAGCGTGGCCAGGAAATTGCGCCGCTGCTTGTCGCGCAGGGCGTTCACCGCGGGGTCGTCGGTCGGGCCCTCGGCGCCGCAGTTCCAGGAGCGGTTGTGCGACTCCCCGTCCTGGTTCTGGTCGCCGTTGGCTTCGTTGTGCTTGTCGTTGTAGGAGACCAGGTCGTTGAGCGTGAAGCCGTCGTGCGCGGTGATGAAGTTGATCGACGCATAAGGCCGCCGGCCGCTGGATTCGTAGAGATCGGAGGAGCCGGTGAAGCGATATGCGAACTCGGCCAGCGTGGCCGGCTCCCCGCGCCAGTAATCGCGCACGGTGTCGCGGTACTTGCCGTTCCACTCCGACCAGAGCACGGGGAAGTTGCCCACCTGGTATCCCCCCTCCCCCACGTCCCAGGGTTCGGCGATCAGCTTCACCTGAGAGAGCACCGGGTCCTGCTGGATCAGGTCGAAGAACGCCGACAGCCGGTCGACGTCGTGCAGCTCGCGCGCGAGCGTGGCCGCGAGGTCGAAACGGAAGCCATCGACGTGCATTTCCAGCACCCAGTAGCGGAGGCTGTCCATGATCATCTGGAGCACGTGCGGGTGCCGCATGTTGAGTGAGTTGCCCGTGCCCGTGTAGTCCGTGTAGTAGCGCAGGTCGTCCGCCTGCAGCCGGTAGTACGCGGCGTTGTCGATGCCCTTCAGCGAAAGGATCGGACCCAGGTGGTTGCCCTCGGCGGTGTGGTTGTAGACCACGTCCAGAATCACCTCGATCCCGGCCTCGTGCAGCGTCTTCACCATCTGCCGGAACTCCTGCACCTGCTGCCCGCGCTGGCCGCTGGAGCTGTACTCGTTGTGGGGCGCGAAGTAGCCGATCGAGTTGTAGCCCCAGTAGTTGCGCAGGCCGCGCTCGATGAGACGGTGGTCGTGCACGAACTGGTGCACCGGCATCAGCTCCAGCGCGGTGACGCCGAGCCGCTTGAAATGGTCGATGGCCGCCGGCGTCGCGATTCCGGCGTAGGTGCCACGCAGCTCCGGCGCGATGTCCGGATGGCGGCAGGTGAAGCCCTTGACGTGCACCTCGTAGATCACCGTGTTGTGCATGGGCGTGCGCGGCGGGTGGTCGCCGTTCCAGTCGAACCAGCGGTTGGCGACCACTGACTTGGGAACGAAGGGAGCGTTGTCCCGGCGATCGGGCGTCTGGTCCTCGCGGCCGAGGCGGTACGGGAAGACCGCCGGGTCCCACTCCACCTGGCCCTCGATGGCCTTGGCGTATGGATCGAGCAGCAGCTTGGCCGGGTTGCAGCGGGCGCCCTTGCGCGGCTCGTAAGGGCCATGCACCCGAAATCCGTAGCGCTGACCGGGATAGACGTTGGGGACGTAGCCGTGCCAGCAGAGCGCCGTGCGCTCGGGTAGGTCGAGGCGGGACTCGTTGCCCTGGTCGTCGAACAGGCACAGCTCCACCCGGCTCGCCACCTCCGAGAAGAGCGAAAAGTTGGTCCCGGTGCCCGCGTAGCTCGCGCCGAGCGGGTAAGGAGTGCCCGGCCAAGCCTCCATCACGAGGCTGCCGGCCGGGAAATCGCCGGCCCTCCGTCGCCCGTGCGTGCCATCTGCGTTGTCATCTCCTGCGCGCGCTCAGTCACGCACCCTTGGGTGCGCTCCATCGCGTGCTCGTCGATTCCTAGCATCTGGCGCACCCGGACGCCGGATGACTCGGCGCTCCCCCGACCGTCATCCTCGCCCACCTAAGCTACCAGTGCATGGCGGTGCCGAAGGCCGAGGCGTGGGGCATCGAGCCTGGGTACCACGACATCGCCGGCGACTGGCGCACCCCCACACCGGAGGCCGAGGCCGCCCTCTTGGCGGCCATGGGGGCGGCAAGCGCCGAGCCCGACGCCATCCGCGCGCCCCTGGTTGTGACCGCAGGCGAGCAGCCCGCGATCCCCGAACCCGAGCTGCTGACCGAGGACGGCGCCCTGCTCGAGCTCGACGGCCGGCTGCCGGCGGAGCTGCCGCCGGGCTACCACCGGCTGCGCGACGACCGCCAGGAGCGGCGCCTGATCGTCAGCCCGGGCCGCTGCTGCCTGCCCGAGCGGCTGCGCGGCTTCGGTCTCGCGGTCCAGCTGTACTCGCTGCTCTCGGGCGGCAGCGCCGGCATCGGTGACCTGGCCGACCTCCGCGTGCTGGCCGACTGGGCCGGGACTGACCTGGGGGCCGCATTTCTGCTGGTCAACCCGCTCCACGCGCCGCTGCCCGGCCTGCCCCAGGAGCCGAGCCCCTACTACCCGTCCAGCCGCCGCTTCCTGAATCCGCTCTACCTGCGCCTGGACTGGCTGCCGGAGAGCGAGCGCCAGGAGCTGAACGCCGAAGGTCTGGTCCGCCGCGATCGCGTGCACGAGCTCAAGCTGCCGGCCCTGGAAGCGCGCTGGGAAACCGTCCGCGGCCGCGTCGAGAAGGAGCTGCGCGAGTTCCGCAGCCGGCGGCCGGGGCTTCGCGAGTACGCGGTCTTCTGCGCGCTCACCGAGACCCACGGCCGCCCCTGGCGGGAATGGCCGGAGGAGCTCCGGCATCCGGCGTCGCCGGCCGTGGCCCGGTTCGCTCGTGCCCAATCGGTCCGCGTCCACTTCCACGAATGGCTGCAGCTGATCCTCGACCGCCAGCTCCAGGACGCGGGCGCGGCGCCGGCCGGCCTGGTCAACGACCTGGCGATTGGCGTGAACCCGGACGGCGCCGACGCCTGGGCCTGGCAGGACCAGCTGGCGGCAGGCGTCTCCGTGGGCGCGCCTCCCGACCCGTTCAACGCCGAGGGCCAGGATTGGGGACTGCCGCCCTTCGACCCCTGGCGGCTGCGGGGGGCCGCGTACGAACCCTTCGTGCAGACCCTGCGGGCCGCCTTCCGCCACGCCTCCGGCATCCGGGTCGACCACATCATGGGCCTGTTCCGCCTTTACTGGATTCCGGCCGACAGCGGGCCGGCCGGCGGCGCCTACGTGCGCTACCCCGCCACCGACCTGCTCCACATCCTGGGCCTGGAGAGCTGGCGCGCCGGCGCCTACGTGGTCGGGGAGGACCTGGGAACGGTCCAGGACGAGGTCCGCGAGGAGCTGCGCCGGCGCCGGATCCTCTCCTACAAGCTCTACTGGTTCGAGCGGCGAGACCCAGCCCACTACCCGGAGCAGGCGCTGGCCGCCCTCACCACCCATGACCTCCCCACGCTGGCTGGCGTCTGGACCGGTAGGGACGCCATGCCAGAGGTGCAAGCGCGGCTGGCTCGACTGCCCGGAGCCGATCAGGACGTCCTGCGCGCCGCCTACACGGCGCTGGCCGCGGCGCCCTGCCGGCTGCTGGCAGCCACGCTCGAGGACGTGACCGGCATGGCCGAGAGGCCGAACCGGCCAGGCACCATCGACGAGCATCCCAACTGGTCTCTCCGCCTGCCGCTGACTCTGGAGGAGCTGATGGCCGACCCCCGGCCGCACGCGCTCGCCGGCATCCTGCGCCGCGACTGAGCCTCGTAGGCTCAGACAGCAGATGCCGCGCCGCCAGGGCCAGCCTCTCCAGGAATCCCAGAGCCGCTATCCGCCCATAGCCGACTACGCCTACATCAGCGACTGCCACTCGGGCGCTCTGATCAGCCGGGCGGCGTCCATCGACTGGTGCTGCATGCCCCGGGTCGACCAGCCCAGCCTTTTCGGCCGGCTGCTCGACTGGGAGCGCGGCGGCTACTGCCTGATCGAGCCGGTGGGCGGGCGATACCACGCGTCTCGCTGGTACCTCGGCCCCACCATGGTCCTGGAAACCACCTTCACCGCCGGTGGCGGCGAGGCCAAGATCATCGACTGCTTCACGATGCGGAAAGGCGGCCGCAAGGCGCCCTACCGGCAGCTGCTCCGGGTCGTGGAGGGCGTGCGGGGCAAGCTCGACTTCCGATTCCTGCTCCAGCCTCGGTTCGACTATGGCGAGGTGCGGCCCTGGATCCGGCGCCGCGGGCTGAACGTCTCGGCCGCGATCGGCGGGTCGCACGGGCTGCTGGTCTCCACCGACAGCGGCCTGGACTCGGGCGACCACCACGACCTGGTTTCCGAGTTCACGGTCCGGGCCGAGGAGCGCGTCCGCCTGTCGATGGAGTACTTCGCGCCCGAGATGCTGGAGGCCGAGGACCTGCAGCCACCGAGCCCGGAGGAGAACGACGCCCGCCTGGAAGAGACGCTGGAATGGTGGCGGCGCTGGGCGGCCCGCGCCCACCTGGAAGGCCCGGACGCGCCCAGCGTCAAGCGTTCGGCACTCGTGCTCAGAGCGCTGGTCAACGCCCCCACCGGCGCCATCGCGGCGGCGCCCACCACCTCGCTGCCGGAGCGGATCGGCGGGATCCGCAACTGGGACTACCGGTTCAGCTGGATCCGCGACTCGGCCTTCAGCGTTCGCTCGCTCACCGACATCGGCTGCGATCGGGAAGCCGACGGCTTCCGGCGCTTCATCCAGCGCAGCGCCGCCGGGTCGGCCCACGAACTCCAGATCATGTACGGGCTGGGTGGGGAGCGGCGCCTGACCGAGCTCGAGCTACCGGCGCTGGAGGGCTACCGGCGCTCACGCCCGGTGCGCATCGGCAACGGCGCCTCCAACCAGCTGCAGCTGGACGCCTACGGCGAGCTGGTGCAGCTGAGCTGGCATTGGCACGTGCGCGGCCAGTCACCGGACGACGATTACTGGCGCTTCCTGCTGGAGCTGGTGGAAGCCGCTTACGAGCGCTGGCGTGAGCCCGACCACGGGCTTTGGGAGGTGCGCGGCCAGCCCCGGCATTTCGTCTACTCGAAGGTCATGTGCTGGCTGGCCATCGACCGCGGCATCCAGCTCGCGACCGAGTGCCTGCGCAAGGCGCCGCTGACGCGCTGGCGGCGGGCTGCGGCCGAGATCAAGGCGACCATCGACAAGCGCGGCTTCGACCGCCGACGCGGCGTCTTCGTGCAGTTCTTCGGGGGCCGGCACCTGGACGCGGCGCTGCTTCTCCTGCCCTCGGCCGGGTTCGTCGACTGGCAGGACCCGCGCATGGTGGCCACCGTGGACGCCATCCGGGAGGAGCTGATGGTGGACGGCCTCCTGCGCCGCTATCAAGCCCGCACCACCCACGACGGGCTGCCCGGCCAGGAGGGGGTCTTCCTGCCGGCCTCTTTCTGGCTGGCCGAAGCACTGGCCCGGCAGGGGCGCCTGGAGGACGCGCGCGAGGTTTTCGATCGAGCGGCCAGCACCTGCAACGACCTGGGACTCTTCGCCGAGGAGTACAACCCCGGGGCCGGGATGATGCTGGGGAACTTCCCCCAGGGTTTGACCCATCTCTCGCACATGGCGGCCGCGGTGGCTCTCTCGCAGATCCAGCCGAGCGCCACGCACGCCACCTGACGACTATTTCCGAAAAGCACGAAATGTGATAGCCTTGCTGTCGCTATGTACGAGCGTCCCCCCGACACTCGAACCGACGTCGTGCGCGAGGAGCGCTACGTGGACGGCGCGCCGGTGCGGCCCCTGACCCCTGCCGAGCCCACCTTCGTCGATCCTTACAACTACCGGGCAGTGCAGGCCGCCTGGTTCGTGGTCGCCGTGATCGTGACCCTGATCGCGATCCGGTTCGTGCTCAAGATGCTGGGCGCCCAGCAGGCCGAGTTCGTGGCCTTCATCTATGGCGTCACGGCGCCCCTGGTGGCCCCTTTCCGCGGCATCTTCTCGGATTCGGCGCAGGGCTTCAACGTCTTCGAGGCCTCGTCCCTGGTGGCGATGGCCATCTACCTGCTGATCGGCTGGGGCGTCGTGGCCCTCATCAAGCTCCTGACCGCACCCCGCCGCCGGGGCATCGCGCCCTAACACACGACCAGGCCCTCAGGGGCAGGGCGAGCCACCGCCGCACCCGCTGCACACGTAGGTGCTGGCGCTGGGCACCGCGTGGAAGTTGGCCGGGTGCTGGGCGGTGGCGTCGTAGTCGCCGCCGCCGCACTGGCCGATGTGCCACTGCCAGAGCACGGCGTGGCTGCCGCCCAGCACGTTGCGCTCGATGCGGGTGAGGGTGGCCGGGACCTGCGCCCGCGTCTTGGTGCAGGTCTGGCAGCCCCACAGCCAGAGCACGAAGGGCCGGCTGGCCCGGAATCCACTGCCCAGCTGCTGGTCCCAGAAGCCCGGGCTGACGTAGATCCCCGGCCGCAACCTGGCCGAAAGACCTGGGTTGTAGGTGTGGAAGTAGTCGAGCCAGCCGTCCACCACGCGGCGGTTGGTGGCGTGGTCGCCGGCCCAGCCCGGGTTGCCGCCCTCCAAGTCGGCGAACACGGCCAGCCCGCTCACGTACTGCGAGTTGCAGCCGTGGTGCCAGGCCGCGATCGCGGCGCGTGCCTGGGCGCGCCCGTATGTGTAGGCCTGGGCCGCCGTCCGCCCACCGGCGCCGGCCAGATCCCAGTACATGTAGGTGCGGTCGTTGCCGGCCGCCCGCGCGGCCGCAGCGTTGAAGTTGGCGCAGCTGGGCGTGGTTTCGCCACCCAGGTGGCCGAGATAGAACTGCTGCGGCATGCCGGTTCCGGCGGCCGCGGTGTTGGTGTCGGTGCCCCAGTAGGTGGTCGCGGCCGCGGCCTCGATCGGCGCCAGGCCCGCTGCCGCCGCCCCCGCCACCACCGCCGCCTTACCGGCCAGCTGCAGCAGCTCGCGCCGGTCGATCTCCCCGTCAATGGTTTCCTTCTTCTGCATGCGTGGAGGCTGTCCTGACCCTTGAGCGGAGTCGAATCAAGAGCCGTTAAGATCGCGCTCCCGCATGGCTGAGGGCAGGGGTCGCAAGGTCCGGCGGCGGATCGCGGGCGCGGCCGCGGACGCCATCTCCGAACGCGGCCTGGGCGGCGCTTCGATGCGCGAGGTGGCGGAGCGCTCGGGCGTCTCCAAGTCGCTGATCCACTACTACTTCAGGGGCAAGGAAGAGCTGCTGGCAGAGGTCGTGAGCGCGCTCGAAGACGAGGTCGACGACTTCTGGCGGCGCGCCGTCCAGGACGAGGACGACCCCTTCGAACGCTTCGTCGCCGACGTGCAGGCCCTCTGCGACCTCTACTTCGACCGGCCCAAGTTCTGGGAGCTGCTGCTGGAGCTGTTCGTCGCCAGCCGCCGCAACCCCAAGCTGAAGCCCGCCGCCAAGCGGCTGATCGGGCGCCTGGTGAGCGAGCTGCGGATGGAGGCGGAGGCCACCGCCGGCAAGCTGCCCGTGCCCTCGCCGATCCCCGCCCGCGACGCGGCCACCATGGTGGCCGCCCTGATGTACGGACTTGGCCTGATGCACCTGGTCGACGGCCGCGACCCGGTTCCGGCTCTGCGCGCCTTCGTGCTGACCTCGTTGATGGCCGCCGGCCTCACCTATGTCCTGGCCGGCCAGGAGCCACCGCTGGACCGGCTCTTCGCCCTCGCCCAGGAGTTCCCGCGGAACCGTTCGTGACGGCGCCCTACCCCTCCGGCGAGCAGCATGCCATCAGCTTCGGCGAGCAGACCGCGGTCGTGGTGGAGGTTGGCGGGGGCCTGCGCGAATACCGGGTCGACGGCTTCGACGTGGTCGACGGCTACGCTCCCGAACAGCTGGCGACCGCCGCCCGCGGCGCCCCTCTGATGCCGTGGCCCAACCGCCTGCGCGACGGCCGCTACCGGTTCGACGGAGTCGACTACCAGCTCCCGCTGACCGAGCCGGCCCAACGCAACGCGCTGCACGGACTGGCGCGCTGGTCGGCCTGGCAGCGGTCTCAGCACGCGCCTGAGCGTGTGGTCATGACGCACCTGCTCCATCCCCAGCCCGGCTACCCCTTCACGCTGGGGCTGAGCGCGGACTACTCGCTGTCGGCTGCCGGCCTGAAAGTGGTGCTCACGGGCCGCAACCTGGGTCCGCGGCCGGCGCCCTTCGGCGCGGGCCAGCATCCCTATGTGCGGGTCGCCCGAGGCCTCATCGACGGAGCGCGCGTGCGCTCGCCGGCGGCGCTGCGCTTGCGCACCGATGGCCGCCAGATCCCCGTCGGGGAGCCGGTGCCGGTCCGCGGCAAGTACGACCTCCGACGCAGTCCGCGCCTGGGCCCTCGGGTGCTGGACACCGCCTTCACCGGCCTGGAACGCGACCCGGACGGGCTCGCGCGCGTCGTCATGACCGGGCCGCAGCGGCGGGTCACGGTGTGGCTGGACGCCGGGTTCGAGCACCTGATGCTGTTCACCGGCGACACGCTGGCGGGGGCCGAGCGGCGACGGGGCCTGGGCGTGGAGCCCATGACCTGTGCGCCCAACGCCTTCCAGAGCGGGCTCGGTCTGCGCGTGCTGGAGCCTGGCGAGGAGCTGACGGCGAGCTGGGGAATCACGGTCGAGAAACCGTGATGAGCGTCATAAACCGGCCCGATTCGATGCGCCGGTAACATCGGCTCATGAGTGAAACGCGAAGTCGCCTGGAGGGTGCCGACGGCCTCGAATACCACCCTCTAGAACGGGTTCGCGAGCTCGGCCTGGGCGACGCGGCGCCCCTGCCCATGACCATTAAGGTCCTCCTCGAGATGCTGCTGCGCGACCTGGAGGCGGGCCGCGTCGAGGAAGCCAGCGTGCGCGCCCTGGCGGGGTGGCCCAAGAAGCCGCCGGAGGGCACCGAGCTGCCCTTCACTCCGGCCCGGGTCTTGCTGCAGGACTTCACCGGCGTGCCCGCGGTCGTCGACCTGGCCGCCATGCGCACCGCGATCGAGAAGGCGGGCGGCCACCCCGAGCGCGTCGACCCCCAGGTCCCGGTCGACCTGGTCATCGACCACTCCGTCCAGGTCGACGTCTTCGGCAACGTGCGCGCCTACCAGGACAACATCGAGCGCGAGTACGAGCGCAACGGCGAGCGCTACGCGCTGCTGCGCTGGGCGCAGCAGGCGTTCCACAACTTCACGGTGGTGCCGCCCGGGATGGGCATCTGCCACCAGGTCAACCTCGAGCACCTGGCGCGGGTGGTCCAGGTCCGCGAGGTCGACGGCCGGCGGGTGGCCATCCCGGACACCCTGGTGGGCACCGACTCCCACACCACCATGGTCAACGGGGTCAGTGTGCTGGGCTGGGGCGTGGGCGGCATCGAGGCCGAGGCGGCCATGCTCGGCCAGCCCATGTACCTGCCGACGCCAGTCGTGGTGGGCGTCAAGCTGCTGGGCGCGCTGCCCACCGGCTCCACGGCCACCGACCTGGTGCTGACCCTGACCGAGATGCTCCGCAAGCACGGCGTGGTCGACAAGTTCGTCGAGTTCTGCGGCGACGGCCTCTCCTCGCTGACGGTCTCCGACCGGGCCACGCTCTCCAACATGTGCCCGGAGTACGGCGCCACCTCCGCGCTGTGGCCGATCGACCAGCAGACGCTGCGCTACCTGCGGATGACCGGCCGGCCTGACGAGCTGCTGCGGCTGGTCGAAACCTACGCTCGCGCGCAGGGGATGTTCCGCGAGGACGGCGACCAGATCCCCACCTTCACCGAGGTGCTGGAGCTCGACCTCGGTTCGGTCGAGCCTTCGGTCGCGGGTCCCCGCCGGCCTCAGGATCGGGTGGGGCTGCCCAAGGTCTGGGAGAGCTTTGCGGACGTTTTCATGAAAAACGGCAACCATGACGCCGCCGAGCAGCTGGAGCGCTTCAAGGGCGAGGGCGGCTCCATGGACGCCACCCGCAAACGCGAAGAGCGCGAGGGGGGCCTGGCCGTGGCCGACCACACCGAGACCGACGTCAAGGTTCGAGACGGCTCCGTGGTGATCGCGGCCATCACCTCATGCACGAACACCTCGAACCCGTCGGTGATGATCGCCGCCGGCCTCCTGGCCCGAAACGCGGTGGAGCGTGGTCTCACGATCCCGCCCCATGTCAAGACCTCGCTGGCGCCAGGCTCCCGCGTGGTCACCGACTACCTCAAGAAGGCGGGCCTCATGGAGCCGCTCGAAAAGCTCGGTTTCTACCTGGTGGGCTACGGCTGCACGACCTGCATCGGCAACTCAGGGCCGCTGGCCTCGCCGCAGGTCGAGGAGGAGGTGCAGGCCCACGACCTGAGCGTGGCCGCGGTGCTCTCCGGCAACCGCAACTTCGAGGCCCGCATCCATCCCCTGGTCCGCGCCTCTTACCTGGCATCACCGCCCCTGGTGGTCGCCTACGGGCTGGCGGGCAGCATCCGGCGCGACCTAACGGACGACGAGCTCGGGCACGACAAGGACGGCAAACCGGTCTTCCTGAAAGATCTCTGGCCCTCCGCCGAGGAGGTCGAGAAGACCGTGCGCGACTGCGTGGAGACGGAGTTCTTCGACCGTGAGTACTCGACCATCTTCGACGGCGACGAGAACTGGAAGCGGATGCAGGCGCCGACCGGTCCCGCGTACGCGTGGGACGCCAAGTCCACCTACGTCCGCAATCCGCCCTACTTCGAAGGCCTGCAACCCGAACCGGAGCCGCTGCAGGACATCGAGAACGCGCGCGCGCTGGCGATGGTTGGCGATTCGGTCACCACCGATCACATCTCGCCGGCGGGCTCCATCCCGGCCGATTCACCGGCCGGCAAGTACCTGATCGAGCGCGGCGTCGAAAAGCCCGACTTCAACTCCTACGGCGCCCGTCGCGGCAACCACGAGGTGATGATGCGCGGCACCTTCGGCAACATCCGCCTGCGCAACGAGCTCGCCCAGGGCAAGGAAGGCTACTGGACGGCGCACCAGCCGGACGGCGAGGTGATGACGATTTTCGAGGCCTCCGAGAAGTACCGCGAAGAGGGCGTGCCGCTGGTGGTGATCGCGGGCAAGGAGTACGGCACGGGGTCCTCGCGCGATTGGGCGGCCAAAGGACCCAACCTGCTGGGCGTGCGGGCGGCGATCGCGGAGTCTTTCGAGCGTATCCACCGCTCCAACCTGGTGGGCATGGGCATCCTGCCTCTGCAGTTCGCGCCCGGCGAGTCCCGATCGTCCCTGGGGCTGACCGGGAGCGAGGCGTTCACCATCCGCGGCGTCGACGGCATCAAGCCGGGTGACGAGGTCGAGGTCGAAGCCGACGGGCGCAAGTTCAAGTGCCGCGCGCTGATCAACAACGACGTCGAGCTCTCCTATCTGCACCACGGCGGCGTGCTCAACCTGGTCCTCCGCCACCTGATGCAGTAGCGATGAGGCTGGGCTTCAGCCTCGATCCGCGGCTGCAGCTCGATGCGGGCGACGAGCTGGCACTGGTCAAGCGTGGCGCCGAGCTCGGCTACGAGTCCGTCTGGACACCCGCCACGCCTGAGCCCGAGGCCTTCGACCGCTGCCTGCGCTGGTACGAGGCCGCCGGCCTGCCCGTCGGGATAGCGGTGGTTCCCGCCTCAGGGCAGCCGCCCGACGTCTACGCCGAGCGCGCGCGGCGCGTGCACGAGGAAACCGGTGGCAACTTCTGGTTCGGCGTGGGCAGCGGCCAGATGCTGCACGCGGCCGAGGGGATGCGTGACTACCTGGAGCGGCTGCGCGACCTGCTGCCGGGTGGGCCGCCGATCTACCTGGCGGCGCTGGGACCGCTGATGCTGCGCCTGGCGGCCGAGGCCGCCGACGGGGTCTCGTTGAACTGGTGCTCGGCCGAGGCGGTGGCCTGGAGCCGGCAGCGTGTGGAGGCCGCGGCGAGCGCCGCCGGCCGGCCGGCGCCGGTGCTCAGCATGTACATCCGGACCTGCGTCGACCCCGACGCCGAGGTCGCGCGCGACACGCTCGGCCGGGCAGCGCTCATGTACGCCCTGGGACCGCCGGCGTACCGCAGGCACTACGAGCGGATGGGCTTCACCGAAGAGCTGCGGTCTCTGGAGGAAGGCAGTGCTCAGCCATCGGCCGCCTTCCTGGCCGCCTCGGGCGCGGCGGGAGCGCCGGGCGAGGTCCGGTCGCACTTCGAGAGCATCGCGGCCGGGGGTCTGGACGTTGCCATCGTGCGCGTGCTCAGCCCGCGGCCGGGTGACACCGAGGCGGTCGTGCGCGCCCTCGAGGAGTGCGCGCCCAAGGCGGTGGCGCCGGACTAAGATCGCCTGCAGGTTCGCCCTCATGGCGGGCCGCGTGTGCCGCTCTGGCGGGGAGGTACCGATGGAAGTCAGGACTGACGCCGATCGGATCTTGGAACAGGCGGTCGAAAGAGGCGCCGCCGCCGGGGTGGTGGCCATCGCCGGCAATCCTCAAGGGGTCGTGTACGAGGGCGCGTTCGGCATGCGCGCGGCCGGCGGCACCGACCCCATGACGGTGGACACGGTTTTCTGGATGGCCTCCATGACGAAGGCGGTCACCTCGGTGGCGGCGCTGCAGCAGGTCGAGCACGGCCGGCTGGCGCTGGACGAGCCGATCTCCAACGTCCTGCCGCAGCTCAAGGAGCCCAAGGTTCTAGAGGGCTTCGACGCCTCCGGACAGCCGAAGCTGCGGCCGGCCAGGCGCCCGGTGACGCTGCGCATGCTGCTGACGCACACCGCGGGCTTCACCTACGACATCTGGAACGCCGAGATGGGCCGCTACATGGAGCACGCAAAGATCCCGGGGATCATCGAGTGCAAGGACGTAACCCTCGACACGCCGCTGGTCTTCGAACCTGGCGAGCGCTGGGAGTACGGGATCAACATCGATTGGGCCGGCAAGGCGGTCGAGAAGGTCAGCGGCCGGTCACTGGAGGACTACTTCAAAGCCTTCATCTTCGGACCCCTCGAGATGAAGGACAGCGGCTTCCTGATCGGGGCCGACCAGCGCGCGCGGCTGGCCACCATGCACGTCCGGATGCCCGACGGCACCCTGGCGCCGATCGAATTCGAGATGACGCAGGCGCCGGAATTCTTCATGGGTGGCGGCGGCCTCTACTCGACCTGCCGCGACTACCTGATCTTCCTGCGCGCACTGCTCAACGACGGCACGCTCGGGGGCGTGCGCATTCTGGCGCCGGAAACCGTCGCCGAGATGAACCGCAACCAGATCGGCGAGCTGGAGGTCACGAAGCTGGTCACCGCGATCCCGGCCAAGTCCAATGACGCCGAGTTCTTCCCCGGCATGCCCAAGAAGTGGGGACTGGCCTACATGCTCAACACGGCCGACGCCGACACCGGGCGGACGGCTCTGAGCGTGGCCTGGGCCGGGCTCGGCAACACCTACTACTGGCTCGATCCGACCGCCAAGCTGGCGGGCGTCATCGCGACCCAGATCCTGCCCTTCGCAGATCCGCAGGTCCTCGATACCTTCGCAGCCTGGGAGAAGGCGATCTACTCCTCACGTTCGTAAGTCGTGCGCAGCGTTCGCGCAGCCGGGCGGAGGCACGCTCCGCCCGGCTTGTGCGACGAATCGCGCCGCTGCGCCGGCTGCCGGGCTAGGCCCGGCCGAAAGCTCCGGCGTGAACCCTCTGCGGCGTCTTGTGCCCCCGACCCGCATCGCAGGTGGGGCAGTAGGCGACCGCGTCGAGGTGGAGCGGCAGCAGCCCCGGGATGAGGATGGTCCATTGAGCGCGGTGGAGGAACCAGCAGAGGAGGTGGGGCATCTCGGGCGCAGACGCTATCGGCGGGTCAGCGACGCTGCGTGGGCAGGGTGGTTAAGAGTCGTAAGGTCGGCAGAAATCGGCCGAGCGCCGGCGGCGGAACGGAAAAAGAGCGCGCAAAGGGTGCCGGCGCCGGCGCTCGGCACAAGAGGCCTAGTTGTAGGCCCCAACCATCTGCGCGGTCAGCGTCTCCTCGGCGGCCTGAGCCTCTTCGCCGCGGGCCTGTTCGAAACGATCTGTGGTCTTCAACTCCAAATCCACCTCCACACCTAACGCTGGAAAAACAAAAACCCCGCCTCCTCTCTGGAGGCGGGGTTCGCGCCGCTGCCTCTAGGGCACGCGCTTCCCCGCCCCTCTAAGGAGGAGAAGCCCGCCGATCTCGGCTACGACCCGAACCTTCACGCCGCCGCCTCCACGGGCAGCCGGCGCTCGTGCCCGCACTCGGGACACTCGAAGAGCCCAACCAGTTCGCCCGGCCGGTTGGCGTCGGAGTGCAGCGTGCGCAGGCTCATCCGTACGTCACCGTCGTGGCGCGCGCAGACAGGCGCCTCGTCGTGGCTCATGGCAGCAAGACTAAAGCGGCCGGGAGCACCGATCTAGTGGGGCAGGCACAAGCCCTGGGCCGCAAACTTGTGAAAGCGCGCCATAATCACCGCCATGGCGCTCGAGGAGCCCACGACCTACCCGCGACCGACGGTGCGGGAGGCGATGGGCTTCGGCGGATTCGCCCGCGCCCAACTGCTGGGCGGTGCCGGCGGGCTCGATCGCACGATCGAATGGGTGCGGCTGATGGAGACGCCGGAAACCGTGCGCGTGCTGCGCAAGGGCGACCTACTCCTCACCACCGCCTTCTCGATCAAGGACGATCGCCGCGCCCAGATCGACCTGGTCGACGGCGTGGCCCGGGCCGAGGGCGCGGGTCTCGTGGTCAAGCCGGAGCGCTACCTGAAGGAGCTGCCGCCGGAGATGCGAGCCGAGGCCGACCGCCTCGACCTCCCCCTCTTCGAGCTGGAGGACGCGGTGCCCTTCGTGGACGTCATGGAGCCGCTGCTGGAGCGGATCATCAACGCCGAGCACTGGCGCCTCAAGCGCTCGCTGGACATCCACAGCCGCTTCACCGAGTTGGTCCTGGACGGCAAGGGCGTCAACGAGATCTGCCGCACCCTGGCCGAGCTGCTGGACGCCGCGGTTTCGGTCGAAGACGCCTCCTTCCACCTGCTGGCCCATGCCGGCGGCTCCGCCAACGACCCTCACCGCAAGGAGACCATCGCCCGCCACGGCACTCCGGCCCGCGTCGTCTACGACCCGCAGGTCTCGCGCTTCCTCAGGGAGGTCGAGGTCAACCGCCACCCCAAGCGGATGCCGGCCTTCCCCCACCTCGGACTCAACCGGGAGCGGATCCTGGCCCCGATCCTGGCCGCCAACCAGGTGCTCGGCTACATCTCGGTGATCGACAGCCAGCCCCAGGTCGAGGAGCTCGCCTACATGGCCGTCGAGCAGGCGGCATTGGTGGTGGCCCTCGCCCTGACCAAGGAACGCGAGGTGGCTGAGGTCGAGAGCCGGGTGCGCGGCGAGTTCCTGGACGACCTGGTCGCCGGCACCTACGGCGACGAGGCCGCCGCCCAGCGCCGAGCCCGCCATCTCGGCTACCCGCTGCAGGGCACCCACATCCTGATGGCCGTCGACGTTGACGACTTTCGTGGCTTCCACCGCGCCCGGCAGATCAGCGAGGACGCTATCCAGGCCCTGAAGCGCGAGCTTTTCCGCCGGGTGGCGATGGTCGTCAAGGCGTCCCATCAGCGCGCTCTCCTGAGCGCCCACTCCGATTCCGTCTACGCCCTGCTGCCGCTGGGCCTGGGCGCCGACCACCCCGATGCCCAGCGCCGGGCCCACCAGCTCGGCCAGCAGGTGCAGGAAGCGGTGGCCGGCTGGAAGCCGGGCTTCACGGTCTCGGTCGGCCTGTCGGCGGCGATCGAAGCTCCGCTGGGTGTGGCCGGCGCCCACCGCGAGGTGACCGCGGTGATGGAGACCCTCGGCCGTCTCAAGCGCTGGTCGCAGGTGGTCTCGGTGCCGCAGCTGGGCGTGACGGGGCTCCTGGCAGGGGTCGACCACGAGCGGCTCCTGGAGTTCGCCCAGCGCCACCTGGGACCGCTCATCGAGCACGACCGCGCTCGCAGCGGCGACCTGGTGGAGACGCTCAAGGCCTACCTCGAGGCGGGTGAGCAGCAGGCCGCCGCCAAGCGACTCGGCATCCACCCCAACACGCTGCGCTATCGCCTGGACCGGGTGCGGGAGATCAGCGGCGCCGAGTTCGAGGACCCCGAGACGCGGCTCAACCTCTCGGTCGCAGTTCGTGTCCAGGGCCTGCTGGGGTTGTGAGCTGCTGACGAGCTTCCAGCCGGTCTTTTAGGGCCGGTCCACTAGTCCGTCAACCCGGGCGGCCGGTAGCTTTCCGCCCATGCCGCCACCGCATGCGCTGGCGCATGCCCGCAAGGCATATGAGGGGACGACCCGCACCGAGCGGGCGGCCTGCGGCATGGGCTTCGTGGCCACCACCGGCCCCGAAGCCACCCACGACGTGGTCGCTATGGGCGTGACCGCGCTCGCCCGCCTGGCCCATCGGGGCGGCCTGGACGCCGACGGCAAGAGCGGCGACGGCGCCGGACTCATGATCCAGGTCCCGCGCGGCCTTTTCGGAGCCAACACCGCGGTCGCCGTCCTCTTCGAGTGGGACCAGAGGGCTCGGGAGATCCTCGCGCAGGCGCTGGCCGCGCACGGGATGGGCGTGGCAGACTGGCGCGCGGTCCCGGTCGCTCCCGAGGAGCTGGGCGAGAAGGCTCGCCGCGACATGCCCACGATCTGGCACGCGGTGATCCCCCGTCCCGACGCCCCGGACGGCGAGTGGGAGGACCGCCTCTACCGGGCCCGACGGCAGGCCGAGCGCGTCGCGGCCGCCGCGCGCGTCCGCCTCTACATCCCTTCCTGTTCCTGCCGCACCCTCGTCTACAAGGGCTTGATGGCGGGCACCCACCTGGCCGCCTTCTATCAGGACCTCGCCCACCCCCGCACCGGCTCGCAGCTGGCCGTCTTCCACCAGCGCTACTCCACCAACACCATGCCCGACTGGCGCAACGCGCAGCCCTTCCGGATGCTCGCCCACAACGGCGAGATCAACACCGTCGAGGGCAACCGGTCCTGGATGCGCGCCCGCGAGGCCGAGCTGCCGGCCGAGTTGCGGCCCGTGATCTGGGCTGACGGCTCGGACTCCTCGGCGCTCGACAACGTGCTCGAGCTGCTGGTCCGCCGCGGCTTCGACGTCGCCGAAGCCCTGATGACGCTGGTGCCCGACGCCTGGGAAGGCCGGGGTGACATGGCGCCCGCGGTCCGCGACTTCTACCGCTACCAGACCACCCGCTTCGAGCCCTGGGACGGACCGGCCGCGCTGGCCTTCAGCGACGGCGTCTTCGCCGGCGCCGCCCTCGACCGCAACGGCCTGCGTCCTCTCCGCTACCAGGTGACCTCGGACGGGCTGGTGGTGGCCGCCAGCGAAGCGGGCGTGGTCCCGCTCGAACCGTCGCGAGTGATCGAGCGCGGGCGCCTGGGCCCGGGCCAGATCCTGCTCGTCGACACCCGCGACGGTGCCGTCCTGCGCAACCACGCGGCCAAGGCCCGCGTCGCCAGCCGCCACGACTACGCGCTGCTGGCCGACCGCATCCTGGTTCCCGTCCCCAAGCGCCACATCGACGTTGAGATCCCTCCCGATCTCGCGCGGCTGCAGCACATGCACGGCTGGGGCTTCGAGGACCGCAAGCTGGTCGTGGAGGCCATGGCCGAACAGGCCCTGGAGCCGAACTGGTCGATGGGCGACGACACCCCGATAGCCATCCTCGGCCGCACCCAGCGCCGCCTCTACAACCACTTCCGGCAGCGCTTCGCACAGGTGACCAACCCGGCCATCGACTCCCTGCGCGAGCGGGCGGTGATGTCGCTGCGCGTGGTCCTGGGCGCCCGCGGGACCACCCTCGACCCGGAAGGCGATGCCAACGCCGAGCTGCGCAAGCGCCACCACCCGGCGCTGACGGCTGACCGCCAGTTCACGCATCGCCTGCTGGAGCTGGAGTCTCCGATCCTGGGCGAGGGCGAGCTGGCGCGGGTGCTGGAATCCGCGCTGGTGCTGGACGCGAGCTTCGCGCCCGAGGAGGGCCTGCGAGCCGCCCTCGAGCGGCTGGCCACCGAGGCCGAGCGGGCGCCCGAAGACATCGTCGTGCTCAGCGACCGCCGGGCGGGTCGGGCGGGCCTGCCGATCCCGATGCTGCTGGCGGTGGGCGCCGTCCACGAGCGCCTGCTGGCGAGCGGGCAGCGAATCCAGCGGGACGTGGTGGCGGTGGCCGGAGACGCCCTCGAGGTCCACGACGTGGCAGCCCTGGTCACCGCGGGCGCCAGCGCGGTGCACCCGTACCTGGCCCTGGCCGCCGCCCGCAGCCACGATCCCGCCGACGGCGAGCACCGCTACCGCCATGCACTGGAGCATGGGCTGCTCAAGGTGATGGCCAAGATGGGCATCTCCTGCGTCTCCAGCTACTGCGGCGCCGAGGTGGCGGAGGCGTTGGGCCTGGGGGCCGAGGTCATGGAGCTGTGCTTCCCGAAGGTACCCAGCCGGATCGGCGGCTACTCCATGGACGACCTGGAAGCGCGTGTTCGGGCGGCGCACGCCGAGGCCTGGGCCGCCGAGGCCGCGAGCGACGCGCTGCCCGACCACGGGCGCGTGCGCTTCCGCAAGGCGGGCGAGTTCCACGCCTACAACCCGATCGCGGTGCGCACGGCCCAGAAGGCCGCGCGTGAGAACGACCCCGAGGCCTACGCGAAGTGGCGCGAGCTGTCGACCATGGGCCCACCTCAGGATCTGCGCGACCTGCTTCTGGTCCGCCCCGCCAAGGAGCCGGTGCCGCTGAAAGAGGTCGAGCCGGCCGCCGACATCGTGCGCCGCTTCATCTCCACGGCGATGTCCCTGGGAGCGCTCTCGCCCGAGGCGCACTCGGCGCTGGCCATCGCCATGAACATGGCCGGGGCCCGCTCCAACTCTGGTGAGGGCGGCGAGGACCCGGACCACTACGACGACCACGGCACCCGCCGCGACAACCGCATCAAACAGGTCGCCTCGGCTCGCTTCGGGGTTACCCCGCTCTACCTGAAGCGGGCCGACGAGCTGGAGATCAAGATCGCGCAGGGCTCCAAGCCGGGCGAGGGCGGCCAGCTGCCGGGGATCAAGGTGACCTCCCTTATCGCCCGCCTCCGCCATGCCCAGCCCGGGATGCAGCTGATCTCACCGCCGCCGCACCACGACATCTACTCGATCGAGGACCTGGCCCAGCTGATCTACGACCTGAAGGCCGTCAATCCGCGGGCGCGCGTGGGCGTCAAGCTGGTGGCCGAGGCGGGCGTGGGCACCATCGCGGCCGGTGTGGCCAAGGCGCACGCGGACTACGTACTGATCAGCGGCCACAACGGCGGCACCGGCGCCTCCCCCCTCTCCTCCATCAAGGGCGCCGGCATTCCCTGGGAACTCGGCCTGGCCGAGACCCAGCAGGTGCTGGTCGAGCAGCGCCTCCGCGAGCGGCTGTCGGTCCGCACCGACGGCGGCTTGAAGAGCGGTCGCGACGTGGTGGTGGCCGCCATGCTGGGCGCCGAGGAATTCGGCTTCGGCACCGGGGTGCTGGTCGCGCTCGGCTGCGACATGGCCCGCCAGTGCCACCTCAACACCTGCCCGACCGGAATCGCCACCCAGCGCGACGACCTGCGGGCCAAGTTCGAGGGACGGCCTGAGCACGTCGTCAACTACCTGACCCTGATCGCCCAGGAGGCGCGCTCGGTGCTGGCCAGTGCGGGTGCACGCAGCCTGGACGAGGTGGTCGGCCGTCCCGAGCTGCTGGATTCGGTGCCGCACGAGACCGTCGACGTCTCCTTCCTGCTCCGGACGCCGGCCGATCCGGCGCTGCCCCGGCGCCGGCTGTGGCCCCGCAACGGTCCGGATCCGGAACCCACCCCGCCCAGCGGGCGGATAGACAACTCGCACCGCGCCGCCGGGGCCGGCCTCAAACGCGAGCGCCGCCTCTATGCCGGCAGCGCCGGACAGTCGTTCGGGGCCTGGCTGGACGAGGGCTCCGAACTGGTTCTGGAAGGCGAGGCCAACGACTACGTGGGTAAGGGCATGGGCGGCGGTGTGATCGTGGTCAGGCCCTACGCGGATGACGCCTCCACCGATCCCGTGCTGGCCGGCAACACCTGCCTGTACGGCGCCACGGGCGGCCGCGTCTTCGTGGCCGGCCGCGTGGGCGAGCGGTTCTGTGTGCGCAACTCGGGCGCGGTGGCCGTGGTCGAAGGCGCGGGCGACCATTTCTGCGAGTACATGACCGGCGGCGTCGCCGTGGCGCTTGGGCCGGTGGCCTGGAATGTGGGCGCGGGCATGACCGGCGGCGTGGCGTACGTGCTGGACTACGACCAGCTCAACACCGATTCGGTGGTCGCCCGGCCGGTTCCCGAAGAGGACGAGTCAGAGCTGCGGGCGCTGCTCGCCGAGCACTCGAGGCGCACCGGCTCGGCGCGCGCGGCCGCCCTGCTGGCTGACTGGCCCGGGGCACTGACGCGCTTCCGGCAGATCGTGCCGGTGGCGATCGAGAACCCACCCGCTCCGGCCGCGGTCGAGACCGAGCCCGAATCGGTTCGCGAAGCGCCCTAACCCTCAGCACCCAGCTAACGAGTTAGGTGCGACAATCGATTGCTGGCATGCAGCGGAGGAGACCCGATTCGCCGCCCAAGTTCCTGCTCGTGGGCGGAAGGCTCTGCCTCGATTTCTGCAATACCATCCGCGACCGCGAGGGAGAGCCCGAGGAGCGGCTGACCGATTACAACGAGCTGGTAGGTTGGAGCTGGAGGGCAGGCATCTTCAACGCCGAGGAGGCCGCGCGCCTGAAGCGCACGGCGCGCCGCAGCCCGACCGAGGCGGTGTCGGTGCATGAGCGAGCGATCGCCCTGCGCGAAGCCCTGCACGCCGTGTTCCTCGCCGTACGCGGGGGCCGGCGGCCGCGGCCGGCGCAGCTGGAAACCCTCAACCACGAGCTGGGCCGGGCACTGGCCCGCTCCCAGGTGGTGGCCGCCGAAGGCGCTTTCACCTGGATCTGGGCCGAGGGCGGGCGGGCGCTCGACTCTATGCTCTGGCCGATCGCGCGCTCGGCCGCCGACCTGCTGACCTCGGGCGAGCTGGACGCGGTCCGCCAGTGCGGCGGGCGCGCCTGTGGCTGGCTTTTCCTGGACACCTCGCGCAATCGCACCCGGCGCTGGTGCGACATGCGCGTCTGCGGCAATCGCGCCAAGGCGCGCCGCCACCACCAGCGCCTGCGCGCGGCGGGTGCCGCGTGATCACCTCCCAGCGCTGGACGCGTGAGGCGCGCGAGGACTTCATGACGCACAACGTGGCCGCGGTCTACGAAAAATTGACGCAGGGCTACACCAGGGCGTTGCGCGCGCGCGAGCTGGTTTACGCAGCCGCCGGCGAGTGGCCGGGGCTGGTGCCGAGCGAGGCCGAGGTGCTGGCGGAGCGCGAGCGGCTGCAGAAGGACAAGACCGGACTCGAAATCGATCAGGGCATCTTCCTCGGCTACGTGCTGGCCGAGCCGCGGGCCGGCCGCCACCTGATGTGGGCGATGCAGCGCCCGCGTGCGGACTCGCTGGCGGCGCTGGAGGACTTCCGGCGCACGGGTGCCGCCGACCTGGGCACGGCTCGGGTAGACCGGCGCGGCAACGTCGGCCACATCACGCTCCAGAACCACGCCTATCTGAACGCCGAAGACGACGAGTCGAATGCGGCAGTTGAGCGGGCGGTCGACCTGGTGCTGCTGGACCCGGGGATCCAGGTCGGCGTGCTGCGCGGCGGTCCCTCTACCCACGCCAAGCACGCCGGCCGCCGGATCTTCGGCTCCGGCATCAACCTCACCAAGCTCTACCTGGGCAAGATCGGATTCGTCGAGTTCCTGATCGAGCGCGAGCTGGGTCTCAACAACAAGATGTACCGCGGCCTCGCTCGCGAGACATTTGTCGACGGCGGCCTCGAGGACAACGTCGAAAAGCCCTTCATCGCGGTGGTCGAGTCGTTCGCGATCGGCGGCGCCTGCCAGTGGCTGCTGATCATGGACCGCGTGATCGCCGAGGCGGGCTCCTACTTCAACCTGCCGGCGCGCAAGGAGGGCATCATCCCCGGCTCCGCCAACCTGCGTTTGCCGCGCTTCGTGGGCGACCGCCTCACGCGGCAGGGCATCTTCTTCAACCGCGACTTTCCGGCCGACAGCCCGGAGGGCCTTCTGCTGGCCGACGAGGTCGTGCCCGCAAGCGAGATCGAGGCGGCCATCGAGCGCTCCTGCACCGAGATCACGGGCGCGGGCATGACGTCCCTCGTGGCCAATCGGCGCATGCTCCGGCTGGGCCAGGAGCCGCTGGATGTGCACCGCACGTACATGGCCTGGTATGCGCGCGAGCAGGCCTACTGCCAGCACAGCGAGGCCATGATCTCCAACCTGGAGCGCAACTGGGACGCGCGCAGCCGAAGGCTGCACGACTAAGGACTAGCCCCCGGACGCGAGCTCCAGCACCCGTAGATTGGCGATCGACCACGCCGGTGGCAGCGGCGATGGACCGCCGGCCTGAGCGGCCTGGGTGAACTCCTCGACCATCACCTGGTAGGGATTCACCGGTTTCATGGAGGTGAAGGGCTTCTCGACGCGCGTCACCTCCTGGTCGGTCACCACCTCCAACGCCTGGTGCTCCGGTGACTCCATCGACGCCCACACCGAGGCGGTGGCGCCGGACGGGAAATGGAGCAGGGCGGTGGTGGTCATGTCGACCGCGCCGCGGTGGGCGAAGGCTCGGACCTGGTCGGGCTCCCCGAGCAGCCAGCGCGCGACGTCGATGCAGTAGCAGCCCACGTCGTAAAGGGCGCCGCCGCCCAGCTCGGAGCGGGCCCGGTAGTTCTCGGGATCCCGCAGGTGGAATCCGAAGGCCGCGTGCACGTGACGGACGGAGCGGCCGCCCAAGGAGGAGGCCAGCATCCGCATCTGGGGATGGAACCGGTACATGAAGGCTTCCATCAGAAGCCGGCCGGCGGCGCCGGCCGCGGCGGCCATCTCCTCGGCCTCGGCGGAGTTCAGTGCCAGCGGCTTCTCGCAGAGCACGTGCTTGCCCGCCGCCAGGGCGCGCAGCGTCCAGGGCCGGTGGGCGTCGTTGGTCAGGGGCAGGTAGACGCCGTCGATGTCCGGGTCCGCGAGCAGGTGGTCGTAGGTCGCGTGCACGCGGGGCACTCCGTGCCGCGAGGCGAGGGCCTGCGCGCGCTGCGGGCTGCGGCTGGCGATCGCCAGCGGCTCCGAACCGGCCGCAGCCCGCATGGCCGGCAGCAGGGCTTTGTCTGCTATATCGGCGGCCCCGAGCACGCCCCAGCGGAACGCTGCTATGCGCGGACCTCGATGGCCTGGCCGGCGGCGATCGAGCGGGTGGCCGCCTCCATGACCGCCACGTTGCGCCGCGCTTCGGCCGCCGGCACCGCCAGGCGTTCGCCGAGCAGGAGGTGATCGGCCAGGTTCCGGTAGAAGCCGTGGCGCGCCCGCGGCGCCTGGCCCAACCGCGAGCGGGTGCCGTCGGGCAGGTGCAGGGTGACCTCGGCCGGCGACTCCGAGGGCGCCAGGACCTCCTCGACCAGGTCCCCGGTCCAGGCCCGGGACTTGACCGCTTCCTGCCGCCAATCGCCCACCAGCGCGCCGCGGGTTCCCAGCAGGTACCACTTGGGCTTGAGCGCGGCCGCGATGTCGCTCTGCATGAAGGAAGCCTGGGCGCCGCCTTCGAAGCCCACGTCGACGCGCACCTGGTCGGAGTTGCTGACGTCGTGCCAAACGCGCTTGTGCGCCACCGCGCTCACCGAAGTCACCGGCTGCGGGAAGAGGGTGAGCATCCAGTCGAAGTAGTGGGAGCCCCAGTCGTAGATGGTGCCGCCCGAGATCGGCTGATGGCTGTGCCAGTACGAGCAGGGATGAGAGAAGCCGCCGATGAAGGACTCCATGTAGAAGGGCTCGCCGATGGCGTCCTCCGCGACGGCCGCCCGCAGGGCCACGAAGTCGGGATCCCAGCGCCGGCTCTGGTAGACGGTGACCGCGCGCTCGGCCGCGGACGCGGCCGCCAGCACCTGGTCACACTCCTCGACCCGGAGTGCGAACGGCTTCTCGCAGATCACGTGCTTGCCGGCGGCGAGCGCCTCCAGGCAGGCGCCGGCGTGGGCGACGGGCGGCACCCCGACCACCACCAGGTCGACGCCGGGGTCGCTCAACAGTGTCTGGCTGTCGACGTGGACGTCCACGCCGAAGGCGGCGCGCGCCTGCTCCCGGCGCTCCGGCAGGCGGTCGCAGACGCCACGCAGCTCGAAGCCCGGAACATCGCTGATCGAGGTGGCGTGCTCGCGGCCGATGGCGCCATAGCCGAGCAGCCCGACGCCGAGCGTGGGCGCGGCCTCCAGTCCGGCCGCGTGCCGCAGCGCCCGGAAGACCAGGCGCGCGAAGAGGTCCGAGCTCCACGTCGCAGGGCCGTGGCCCAGGCCCATGTGGACCAGGCGGCCGGCACCAACCGGCTGGCTGAAGGCGACTACGCGCTCGCCATAGTGCCAGGGCGCGGTCAGCAGCACAGTGGCGTCCGGGGGCGGTGGGTCGGACAGGAAGAGCTCGTCCTGCACGCGCAGCTCGGGATCGAGGCGGTCGGTGAGCGGGTGGCCCGGCACCGGCCGCAGCAGGAGCTCGGTCTCGGGGCCGGGCTCGCCGGGCGCCCAGCCCGCGGCCGCCCAGGCGTTGAGCGTCCCATGCAGAGCGACCACGCCACCTCCCGCCCGCAGGAAATGGTCCACCTGTTCCGCCTGCTCCGGTGGCTGATCGGCGGCGATCAGCACCGCGCGCTGGCCCGCCAGGCGCCCGCCCACATCCAGGTCGAGCTCAAGGCCGACCAGCCGGCTCAACAGAGGGCCCGCCAGGCTCGCGTACCGATGTGCTCCGCGTTCATCGAAGAGCGCCAGCACGCGCAGCCGAGGTGACTCGCTCACCTGGTCAAGTTAGCGCGCGCAGGATCTCGAGCGTCTGCCGGGCTGCGCGCGCCCAGGAGAATTCGGCCGCTCGCCTGCGGCCGGCGGCGGCCAGCCGAGCGCGTAGTTTCGGGTCATCCAGCAGCTGCTGGAGGCCGCGCGCAATCGCGGTCTCATCTTCGGCATCGACGGCCCGCGCCCCGTCACCGGCCAGCTCCGGCAGAGCGCCGCGGGACCCGATCAGGGCTGGCAGGCCCTCCCGCATGGCCTCCAGCAAAGGAAGCCCGAAACCCTCGTACAGGCTGGGGAAGGCCAGCGCCACGGCATTTCTGTAGAGGCCCAACAGCTCCGCATCCGAGACGTGGCCGAGCAGGCGCACGCCCGGCGTGTTGCGGAGCAGATCCATCGCCTCGCCGTACGCCCAGCCTTCGCGACCCACCACCACCAGCGGCGGCGGCTGTTCGAGGCGGCGATAGGCGCGCAGCAGGCGCGGATAGTTCTTGCGCGGCTCCACGGTGCCGACCGCGAGCAGGAAGCCGGGCTCCAGGCCCGCGGGCAGCGGCGCCGCCTGAGCTCCCAGCAGGGCTGGGGCTTCAGGCACTACATGGACCCGCTCAGCGGCGATCGCCGGGTAGGCGGCAAGGAGGTCGGCGCGGGTGGCCGCGGAGGGGACCAGCACCGCCGCCGCCCGCGGCAGCGAGCGCGGAAACAGCAGTCCCTGGTACAGCCGCTGCTGCCAGGGCACCTCGGCGGGGCGGACCTTGAACGCCAGGTCGTGCACGAAAACCACCGCCGGCGGGGCGTCGGGCCGCCGCCGGGGCGGGCTAGGCCAGTAGGGATAGAAGATGGCGTCCAGTCCGGCCGCCGCTTCCACGGACGGCAGCCAGGTGAGCTTGTTGGCGACCTCGTGGCGGTGTGGTGAGAGCAGGAAGCGCGCCGGCGCGTCCGCCAGCGCCGGCACCCGCTCGCGGCTGCAGAAGAACGTCCACTCGGCGTCGGGCGCGGACTCCAGGAGGGCGCGCGTGAGGTCGACGGCGACGGTCACCATGCCGACCCGCGGGCGCCAGCAGGCGGTGAGATCGACCCCTAGCTTTACCGCCAAGGGGCTAAAAATAGAAGGTCCCCCACCGAAGGCGAGGGACCCTCAAGAAAGGAGGGAGGGCAAGCTCAAGCTTCGCCGGAGCGAAGCACTGATCGCCATTCTACCTCCGACCTCCGAAGGCCAGTCAAGGTTCGTTGAACTTTTGTTAGCGCGCCCGCGGGCGCTTTCAGATGATCTCCGAGTAGCGGTCGAAGACCTCGCGCAGGTCGGGCGGCGGCTCCAAGCCGCGCTTTTTCATGGCCTCGAAAAGCGACAGGATGTGGCGCACGCCGGCCAGGTTGACGCCCTTCTCGCGCGTCAGGTGCTGGATCACCTGCAGCTTGCGGATGTCGCGCTGGGAGTAGCGCCGCCGGTTGGTCGTGGTGCGGAACGGCTCGATCAACCCCACGTCTTCGTAGAGCATCAGCGTGCGGGGGTGGGTTTCCAGGATCTCCGACGCCACGCTGATGGTGTAGAGGGGCTTGTCGAGATCGAAACCGGGCTGCAGGGAGCCTCGGGCGCGCGCCACGGCTATTCCTTCAACCAGCCCTCGACGCCCCGCGAGAGGTTCGCGGGGGTCGTCTGGCTCTTGATCAGATATTCGAGCGCGCCCAGCTTGAGGCCGCGCTCGACCAGTTCGCGCTCGCCGTAGTTGGAGAGGATCACGACCGGAATGTGGCGGGTGTCATCGGAGGAACGGAGACCCTCCAGGACGGCGAAGCCGTCCATCTTGGGGAGCCGGATGTCCAGGAAGATGATGTCCGGTTTCAGCTCCTGGGCCAGCTTCAGGCCCTCCTCGCCGTCCTTGGCCATGTTGACCTGGTAACCGTCCAGCTCGAGCTTGAGCTTGTACATCTGGGCCACGGTTGGGTCGTCCTCGATGAAAAGGACGTTGACCTCATCGGTGCTCACTACCTCACCCCTCCGCTGAAGGAGAACATCTGATGGCAATCCTATCAGGAAATTTGAAAATTCCCATCATTTGTTAGGGGTTCTTTGCTGTAGCTAGCCGGGCGGGCTAGATCGCTTTCGGGCGGCGTCCCTTGGCGGCGGCTGCCCAGAGACTTTCGAGGTCGTAGTACGACCGCTCCCCGGGCAGGAAGACGTGCGCCAAGACGGAGTCGAAGTCGAGCAGCACCCAGCTGGCGTCCTGGTAACCATCCACGCGCAGGGGCCGGATGCCCTGCGCCCGCAGGCGCTCCAGCATGGCGTCGGCGATAGCGCGCACCTGCCGGTCGGTGTCCCCCTCGCAGATCACGAAGTATTCGGCGATGGTGGTCTTGCCGCGCAGGTCGACGAGCACGGGCTCCCACGCCTTCTTGTCCTCGGCGACGGCCAGCAGCTCGTCGGCCACTCGCCGGGGCGAGAGCTCCTCAGTCAACGCCCGGATTATTCCCGATGCCGCCCGCTGTACAAACCGCGTTCGGCGAGATACCGGGCGACCTCGGGACGCACCAACCCGTCCAGGCGGCCGTGTTCGGCGAGGACCCGGCGCACCTGGGTGGCCTTGATATCCGGCGTGCTGGCGGGACACAGGATCACCCGCGCCGGATCCAGTCCGGCCGCGCGCAGATCGTCCGCGCTGGGCGAAGGCAGGCCGGGCCGGTTGACCACGATCAGGCGGGCCAGCTCGAGGACTCGCTCAGGCTGGTGCCAACTGCGAATCTCCCTGGCCGCGTCCCAGCCCAGCACCAGGAAGAGTTCGGCGGCCGGGTGCCGGGCCAGCAGCTCGGCCAGGGTGTCGACCGTGTAGGAGGGGCCGGCCCGTCGCAGCTCCAGGTCGGAGACCTCCAGCCGGGTCAGGCCGGCTGCCGCCAGCCGGGCCATCTGGTATCGGTCCTCGGCCGACGCTTCGGCCGGCCGGCGATGTGGTGGGCGGGCCGAGGGGACCAGCAGCACGCGGTCCAGTCGGCCGCAGTCGAGGGCGGCCTGCGCAACCGCGATGTGGCCGAGGTGGATGGGATCGAAGGTTCCTCCTACCAGCCCGATGCGCTCGCTCATCCGGGTTGGTACTCGAACTCGAGCTCGCCGATTCGAACCGTGTCCCCCGGCTCCACGCCGGCCGCCTCCAGTGCGGCCGTGATGCCCAGGCGGTGGAGCTGGACCTGGAACCAGTCGAAGGAGTGGCGGGACTCCAGGTCGGTGCGGGCGATTAGGTTGAGCGCGCGCTCCCCCACCACCTCGTAGCCCCAAGGCCGTTTGCGCACACCTGGAGCGGACGCCGCGCGCCGCGGCTTCAGCTTCTGCACCGCGGGTCCCGCTGCCCGCTGCGGCCGCGGTGCCTCGGCCACCGCGTGGTGGATGGCCGCAACCAACTCTGGCACCCCGGCGCCGGTCTTGGCCGAAACGAAGTGCAGGCCCGCCCGGCGGGTGCGCCGGCGCAGGGCCGCCGCGGGCTCCAGGTCGATCTTGTTGACCACCGTCAGCGCCGGCCGCGCCGCCAGCTCGGATGAGTAGGCGCTGACCTCGGCGCGCACCTTGGCCAGCTCTCCGAAGGGATCCGGGGCACTGCCATCGACCACGTAGACGAGCACCCGCGTGCGCTCGACGTGGCGCAGGAAGCGCAGGCCCAAGCCGGCCCCGTGAGAGGCGCCTTCGAGCAGCCCCGGGATGTCGGCGACGACGACGCGATCCCCGGCCGTGGTGGTGGCCACACCCAGCTCGGGGTCCAGTGTCGTGAACGGATAGTCGGCGATCTTCGGCCGGGCGGCCGAGATCGCGGCCAGCAGCGACGACTTGCCGGCGTTGGGTGGGCCGACCAGGCCGGCGTCGGCGATCAACTTCAGCTCCAGGCGCAGCGTGCGCGCCTCTCCGGGCCGGCCGGGCTCGGCAAAGTCGGGGGCCTGTTTGATCGAGCTCTTGAAATGCAGGTTGCCGCGACCGCCGGCGCCGCCCCGGGCCAGCACAGCCTCAGCGCCCGGCCGGTCGAGATCGGCCACCTGCTCGCCGCTCGCGTCGTCGACGATCTGGGTGCCCACCGGCACGCTGAGCCGGATGTCGGCTCCCGCCGCGCCCTCCTTGCGGGCTTTGGCGCCCGGCTTCCCATGTCCCGCCTGCCAGCTGCTCCGGCTCAGGAAGGCCTGCAGCGAAGACTCCTGTGGAGAGGCCACCGCCACCACCGAGCCCCCGCGCCCGCCGTCGCCGCCGTCGGGGCCGCCATGGGGGATGAAGGGCTCGCGGCGGAAGGAGGCCGAGCCGCGTCCGCCGTCGCCCCCGCGCACCCGGATGCGCACCGAGTCGACGAAGGTGCTGCTAGTTGCTCTCGATCGAGACGCGCCGGCCATCCTTGCCAACGCGTTCGTACACGACCTGGCCCGGCCGCAGCGCGAAAAGCGTGTGGTCGCGGCCCTCGCCGACGCCCGTGCCGGCGCTGATGTTGGTGCCGCGCTGGCGGACGATGATGGCGCCCGCCTCCACGGCCTGGCCGGCGTAGATCTTCACGCCCAAGCGCTGAGCGTTGGAGTCGCGTCCGTTGCGGGAGGAGCCGCCGCCCTTCTTATGCGCCAACGGGCTCGGCTTCCTTGCTCTCGGCCTTCTCTGCTTTCTCGGGCTTCTTGGCGGCCGCCCTGCGCCGCGGCGCGGCCTTCTTCTTCTTCGGCTTTTCCTCGGCCTCCGGCTCCTCGGCCTTCGCCGGCTTGCGCTCGGGCTTGCCGCCAACCTGGAGGATCTCGATGGCGGTCAACCCGGCGCGGGCTCCACGATGCACCCGCACCCGCTTCTTGGATTTGTAGCGAAGGACGTCGATCTTGGGACCTTTGGCGGGCCCGATCACGCGGGCCAGCACGGTGACGCCCTCGACCGCCGGTTGGCCGATCTGCACCTCGTCGCCGTCGGCCAGCATGAGCACCCGATCCAGCGTCAGCTCGGCGCCAGGGTCGCCGCTGAGGCGATCGACCAGGATGCGATCGCCGGGGGCGACGCGGTACTGCTTGCCGCCGCTGACCACGATGGCCGACAGCGGTCCTTCTGGCTGGGGCACGAAGCAGGAATTATACCGGCAGCCTGATCGTGCCCGATTCGGTCAGCGGCACCCGGCCGGCCGGCCCCGGGCTGACCAACGGCCGGCGGAGCACCACCGACTGCACCAATCCCAGCATCACCAGGTAGGTCAGCAGGGCCGAGCGCCCGTGCGAGATGAAGGGCAGGGGGATGCCCGCGATCGGCGTCAGGCCCACGTTCATGCCGATGTTCTGGACCACCTGCGTGAACAGGATCACGGCCGCACCGGCGCACAGCAGGAACCCGAAGCGGTCCGGTGCGACCGCGGCCGCCCTCGCCACCCGGTAGAGGAGGATCGTGAACAGTCCCAGCAGCAGCAGGCTGCCGAGCAGTCCGAACTCCTCCGCATAGACGGCGAAGACAAAGTCGGAGGTGCGCTCCGGGATGTAGCCGAGCTGGCCCTGGAGGCCGTGCAGCCAGCCCTGGCCGAAGATCCCGCCCGACCCGACCGCGATGCGCGCCTGGATCAGGTTGTAGCCGGCACCCAGCGGGTCCTGGGAGGGGTCGAGGAAGATCTGCAGGCGCTGGCGCTGGTAGCCCCGCAGCAGGTGCGGCAGCAGCGGTACCGCGACCGCGACACCGGCCAGGATCGAGGCCAGGACCAGCCTCGGCGCCCCCGCCAGGAAGAGCAGGCCCAGCAGCAGGGAGGCGAAGACGATGGCGGTGCCGAGATCGGGCTGGTAAAGCACGAGCAGCGTCGGCGGCAGGCCGAGGACGCCCAGCATCAGCACCTCGCGCCGGCCGGCGGTCTCTCGCCGCGCCAGAAAGGCCGCCAGGGCCACCAGGACCAGCAGCTTGGCGATCTCCGACGGCTCCACCTGGAGGCCGGCCACCCGGATCCAGCGCTGGGCGCCGTAGGCCGTGTGCCCGGCCACCTCGACCGTTATCAGCAGCAGCAGCGCCAACCCGTACAGGTAAGGCGCGGCCGGCTGCAGACGCCGGTAGTCGAAGGCGGCGGCGGCCACGTAGAGCAGCAAGCCGGCCGCGACGCCCCCCACCTGGGACGCGAAGTCTGCGCGCGAGGTCGAGAACAGCGTCATCAGCCCCAGCACCACCAGGGCCGCCAGGGTCAGCGCCTGCGTCAGGTCAGCTCTGCGTACCAAGGATCTGGGCGCGGTGGCTGTAGTAGTAGTCGGCGATCTTGACCGCCACCGGCTCGGCGGTGTCATGGCCCTCGCCGCCGCCCTCCACCAGGACCACGATCGCGATCTCCGGATGGTCGTAGGGCGAGAAGAACGTGAACCAGGCGTGCAGCGGGAGGTCGGTGCCCGATCCGCCGTACTGCGCGGAGCCCGTCTTGCAGCCGCCGTCGTACTTGAACCTGTCGTTGCGGAAGAGGAAGCCGGTTCCATAGGGCGCCTGCAGGCACTGCCGCATGCCCTCGCGTACGACCTCCAGGTTGGCCGGCGAGACGGGCACCGTCGACACCGGCTTGGCCTGGGCGGTGGCCGCCACCCGGCCGCCTGGCGTTCGGACCTGGCTTACCACCGTCGGCTGGAGCAGTGTGCCCCCGTTGGCGATCGCGCTGACGTACATGGCCTGGATCAGCGGCGAGGTCAGCAGCGCCGACTGGCCGATGCCCATGGTCAGCGTCTCGCCCGGGTTCCAGCGGCAGCCGGGCGCTTCCGTCGCCTGGCATTGGGCGGCCTGCCAGGCCTCGTCCGGGACCAGGCCGGCCTGGGCGCCCGGGATCTCGAAAATCGGCGCCGACCCGTAGCCGAAATCCCTGGCGTAAGCAGCAAGAGACATGTCGCCCACGCTGTCCGCGACCCGGTAGAAGAAGGTGTCGCAGGACACGGCGATCGCCTTCTCGACGTTCATCTGCCCCATGTCGTAGCCCGCCCAGTTGCGGTAAGTCCACCCGCCGTAGGTGATGCCGGCCGGGCAGGGAAGCACGCTGTCGGCGCCGATCTTGCCGTCCTGCAGGCCGGCCGCCGCGGTGATCATCTTGAAGGTCGAGCCCGGCGGGTATAGACCGGCCAGCGCGCGGTCGTATAGCGGCTTGGCCGGGTCCTGGAGCAGCCGCTGGTAGGCGGCGGCCGAGATCCCCGCGGCGAACTGGTTGGGGTCGTAGCTCGGCGCGCTCACCAATGCGAGCAGCTCGCCGTCGCGGGGGTCGACGACGATGGCCGCGCCCGCGCGCACGCCCGCCGATTGGATGCCCTCGCGCAGGTACTGGCCGACGGCCTGTTGGAGGCCGGCGTCGATGGAGAGGTAGACGCTGTCGCCGGCCACCGGCGGGTCCTGGGCGAGCGTGCGCATGGGCAGTCCGGCGGCATTCGTCTCCACGTCGGCCCAGCCGTTGCGGCCGCGCAGTAGGACCTCCAGGCCGGCCTCGACGCCGGCCTTGCCGGCCGTGTCGTCGGGGAGGTAGCCGAGGTTCTTGAGACGCGCGTACTCGTCCGAGTCGAGCCGGTTCGTGTAGCCGAGGACGTGGCCGAAGTCCTGCCAGTCGGCGTAGGTGCGCAGCGGAGTCTGATCCAGCTGGAATCCAGGCAGCTGGGGCAGCCGTTCGGCGATGGCCTGCGACTGCTCGGCGGAAAGCCCCGACTTGACGGTCACCGGCAGGTAGAGGTCGGGAGCCTTGAGCAGAAGCTGGCCGAGGCTGGGCTCGGCCACCCCCGCAAGGCGCGCGACCTGTGCCAGCTCCGACTGGCGGGCGACCGCGTTCGCGGGCAGCGCCGCCGGCAGCATGCTCAGGGCCCAGGCCGGCGCGTTGCCGGCCAACTGCACGCCGTGGCGGTCGTAGACCACGCCCCGGTCGGCCTCCAGCACCACGCGGTGGACGCGGGTCTCCACGCCCGCGGCGGCCAGCTGCTGGTGCTGGCCGACCTGGAGCTGGACGAGCCGCACGGTCAGGGTGCTGACCACCAGCAGCACGACCAGCCCGCCGGCCAGCAGGCGCCCATTCCAGCGCGGTCGAGCGGCCTCTACCAAGACGGAATCCGAAGGGGCCGCGCCCCGCCTCGACGTGTCATGGCGGCCGCGCAGAGGGGAACCAGGCAAGCGGTCGTCAGCGCTCCTCCCAGCACCAGCGGCAGCGCCGCCCGAGGCGAAACCTGGGCCAGGCCCAGGGAATCCGCCAACGCCAGCAGCACGACTCCGTAAACCGCGCCGCCGGCCACCCCGGCGAGGATCGCGAAAGCCGGCCTGGCGTCATTTTCGAATGCCGCAGACAGCGCGCTTGCCACGTAGGCGGCCGAGACCGCCGCCAGGGCGTGCGCGCCCAGGGGTCCAATGCCGGCCAGGTCCAGCAGCAGCCCGCCGATCAGGGCCCAGCCGAGGCCGGCGGCGCCGCCGCGGAGCCAGGACCGCGCTACGACCAGCGCCAGCACCAGGTTGGGCTGGGGCCAGGCCGGGTCGAGGCGACCGATCAGCGTGACCTGGACCAGCGCGGCGGCAAGCAGCAGCGCTCCCTGTGCGAGCCGGTTCACGAGGGAATGAAGTCGGTGACCACCAGCACCGCTTCCAGCTGGGAGAGGTCGTTGGCCCAGGCCAGCTCGGCGTACTGGACGGTGCTCGCTTCGCGGCGGTCGAAGCGGGTCAGCTGGCCGACCGGAATGCCTCGTGGGTAGCCGCCGCCGATGCCGGAGGTGAGCGCCCACTCCCCGACCTGGCCCGCCACGTCGGGCCGCGGCTGCACGTCCATGTGCAGCGGGCCCCCGCCGCCGCTGACCGTCCCCTCGAGACCGGACATCACCAGGTAGGCGTTGACGCGCACCAGGGGGTCGGCGACCGTCTGCACACTCGCCGAATGGGCGGCTACCTCGCCCACCCGTCCCACCAGACCGGCCCCGGTGAGGACGGTCATGCCCGGCTGCACGCCGTCGGCCGCGCCGCGGTCGATGGCCAACGTGCGGCTGAAGGCGTCCGGACCGCGTCCGACCACCTGGGCGGCGACCATCCGGTGTCCGAACGAGCGCTCGAACTGGAGGTCGCGCCGCAGCTGGGCGTTCTCTGCGCCCGCCGCCTGCAGCTGCGCCACCTGGCCACGCAGGCGCGCGTTCTCAGCGCCGAGGCGCCGGTTGTCAGTCCGCAATGCTGCGATGTCGCCGAAAACCGAGAGCGCCTGGCCACCGGCGGCCTCCAGTGCTGTGGCGCCCGCCTCCAGCGGCGCCAGTGTCCCCCGCAGCTGGCCGCGCGCGCCCGCCAGCGGCGGCAGCTGAGAGAGCAGGATCAGGGCGCCAAGGGCGATGGCCGCGCCCGCGAACCAGCCCGAGGCGCGGGACTGCGCTCTCAATACCTCAGGGCGCGCACTTTCCGTTCCCTCACGAGCACGCGCTTCAGGGTCTCCATCTCTTCGAGGACGAGGCCGGTGCCGCGCACCACGCAGGTGAGCGGCTCCCGCGCCACCAGCACCGGCATCAACGTTTCGTGAGCGACCAGCTGGTCGAGCCCGGCCAGGAGGGCGCCGCCGCCGCAGAGTGCGATACCGCGCTCCATGAGATCGTCGACCAGCTCCGGCGGGGTGGCGTCGAGCGTCGATTTGATGGCGCGGACGATCTCGACCAGGACCGGCGTCAGCGCCTCGCGCACGTGGGCGGTCGTCATCTCCACGACCTTGGGCAGGCCGGTCACCAGGTCCCGGCCGCGAACCGTGAACTCGCTCTCGTGCGGCGGCGGGAAAGCCGAACCCATGCCGATCTTGATCTCCTCGGCCGTTCGCTCGCCGATCAGCAGGCCGAGGTTGCGGCGAACGTAGGCCACGATCGCCTCGTCCATCTCGTCGCCGCCGACGCGGGCCGACTCGGCCGCCACCACGCCCCCCAGGGAGACCACGGCGACCTCGGTGGTGCCGCCCCCGATGTCGACGACCATGCAGCCGCCCGGCTCCTGGATGGGAAGTCCCGCCCCGATCGCGGCCGCCATCGGCTCCTCGATCAGGAACGCCTCCCGGGCGCCGGCATTGGTCGCGGCGTCGATCACGGCCCGCTTTTCGACCTCGGTCACACCGGAGGGCACGCCGACCACCACGCGCGGGTGGGAGACGTGGAACTCGCGGTTGTGAGCCTTGGTGATGAAGTGCTTGATCATCTGCTCGGTGTGCTCGAAGTCGGCGATCACGCCGTCTTTGAGCGGCCGCAGAGCGACGATGTCCGCTGGGGTCCGGCCGAGCATCCGGCGCGCGTCGGCGCCGACGCTGAGCACCTGTCCCGAGCGCCGGCTGACGGCGACCACGGACGGCTCGTCGAGCACGATCCCGCGGCCCTGGACGTGGACCAGGGTGTTGGCCGTGCCGAGGTCGATCCCCATGTCGCTCGACCAGAGTCCAAGAACTGAGGTGAGTAGGTTCAAAGCTTGGGGAGCCAAAGGGCTGGCCGTAAGCGCCGGCTGGGCCGGCGCGTGTGAGTCCGTGATCGAGACGTTGAGGAGGCACCAGTGCGGCGTGCGCCGGGAGGGGGCACGCGGGGGGACCCGGGCAGGGTCCAGCCCGCGCAGCGACGCGGAGCGAGCGCGTAAAGGTCGATCCCCATGTCGCTCGACCAGAGTCCAAGAACTGAGGTGAGTAGGTTCAAGGCGTTAGAAGACGTGAGCGGCGACGGAGTTGGAAGACGTATGCGGCGACGGAGTCGGGCAATCATACAGCCCGATGTTGGGTTTTGTGCCCTACTTAACCACTAGATGTACCGTCAATGAAACAAAACAGCGGTTAGCGCGGCTACCACCACCGCAAAGCCCGCGAAGGGCAGGGCTAACCGCTCGTAGAGGAGTCGCGTCACCCCGGCCGGACGCCGCGTGAGATTGGCGGCGACCGCGATCGCCACGGCGGCCGCCCCCAAGCTCACCAGCAGGAACCTCAGAAGCCCCAGCGCGTCGTCGGCGAGGGGAAAGAAGAGCGAGGCAAAGAGCCCGCAGGTGGGCATCCAGAGCAGCACCCGGAGCGCGATGAACCCGCCTTCTTCGGGGGTGCGGGCTCGGGCCAGGGCGCCCGGCGGTCCCTGGGGTGCCGACTCGGGCAGCAGCATGAGCAGGGCCGGCAGGCAGGCCAGGTAGAGAACACCGCAGGCCAGCTTGAGCGGGAGCTGGTCCCCCAACACCACCGCCCCGAGCGCCTGTGGGCGCAAGTTGCCAGGACCGATCGAGGGCAGGAAGACCGCCAGGAGCCAGACAGCCTGCACCGACAGCACGAGCTGCGCGGACGCGGCGCGCCGGCCCCAGCCCCAGCTCCAGGCCAGCCAGGCCGCGCCCAGCAGCGCCGCTGCGGCCACCAGCGAGTTGCGCTCGGCCGCCGGCACCGGGCTGAAGGGCGCCGCCAGCTGGCTGGCCGCCGCTAGCGCCAGCACCCAGGCCCAGGCCGCCACCGGCGCCAGGCTGCGCGGCGCCAGCCGCAGCAGGCCGCGGGCGGCTGCCGGCAGGCCGCCGCGCTCGGGAACCAGCGCCCAGCCGGCGCCGATCTCGGCGGCCACGCCGACCAGCAGCGCGCTCAGACCGCCGGGATAGACCAGCAGCGCGACCAGGTGGGCCGCCAGGTCCTCCCAGGGCACCGGCTACAGGCCCCCCATCGCCAGCAGCACCGCCGGCGCCACTCCCAGCACGAGGCTGAAGCCGAGCGCCACGACCACGCCCACCGCCGAGCGGCCACGCGGCGATCCCAGCGTGCGTGCCAGCCGGAACGAGTGACCCAGCCAGATCAGCATCCCCAATCCCAGCACCAGCGCCAGCGGCCAGTACACCTCGGTGGCCGCCCGCA